>OLXW01000414.1_pt1 | contig 29597 bp, 34 predicted proteins | sample 1673551 | NCBI WGS metagenome assembly OLXW01 (sample SAMEA103958114, study PRJEB25191) | human gut metagenome | reverse complement strand
TCAACGCCCCATCCCCTATGACAGAGATGACCTTATAGTTTTTCTTCCGGATATCCCTTGCATGTGCATAGCCGAGTCCTGCGGAAATAGAGGTAGAACTATGACCTGTTCCAAACGCATCGCAATCACTCTCACGTCTTTTGGGAAATCCGCTCATGCCACCATATTTACGCAAGCCCTCAAAGCCTTCCCGTCTTCCGGTCAGGATCTTATGCGTATAAGACTGATGGCCCACATCCCAGATGATCTTATCCTCCGGCAGTTGAAACGCTAAATGCAATGCCATTGTCAGTTCCACCACACCTAAATTAGATGCCAGATGTCCTCCGGTTTTTGATATTTTTTCAATCAAAAATTCCCGGATTTCTCCGGCTAATATTTCTAATTCCTGTGGATTCAGTTTTTTTATATCATTTGCCTGCTCTATCTTCTCTAGTACCATGCATAAGCACCTCTAACTTCTCCGATCAATCAGCTCTTCGATTAATTCATATAAGAATTCATTTCGTACCGGAAGGCTCTTTAAACGGTCAATGGCAGATTCTGAATAACGCTTCACATCTTCTTTTGCCTTTTCAAGACCCTCTAATGCCACATAAGTATTCTTATGATTCTTTTCATCGGATCCTACCGGTTTTCCCAACTCATCGGTATTTCCCGTAACATCTAAAATATCATCCCGTATCTGGAATGCCAGTCCTAACTCACGCGCTGCTAATTCCACGGTACGCTGCTGCTGCTCACTTGCACCTGCTAACACCGCTCCGATCAGCATTGCGGATTCTAAGAGTGCCGAAGTCTTATGGATATGGATAAACTTAAGGGTATCTGCATCAATCTCTTTTCCTTCGGATTCCACATCTACCACCTGACCGCCGATCATTCCATAGACCCCTGCTTTGGATGCAAGGATCATAAATGCTTTTCCGATCGCCGGATTTCCCTCGTCTAAAACAAATGCCGAGGCTGCTGTTTCAAATGCGTAGTTTAACAATGCATCGCCTGCTAAGATCGCCATTGCCTCACCATATACCACATGCGTCGTCTTTCTTCCACGACGGTATTCATCGTTATCCATTGCCGGCAGATCATCGTGAATCAGTGAATATGTGTGGATCATCTCTATGGCTGCCATAAACGGTTCAATGACCTTTGATGTGCCGCCAAACATACGGTATGTCTCAAGCATCAGCATCGGACGAAGTCGTTTTCCTCCTGCGGATACACTGTAATTCATTGCTTCTAATACGGTTTTCTGATAACCTTCCTCTTTGGGAAGAAAGGATGTCACAATCTGCTCAACTTCTTTTTTTCTATCCATAGTCCCTCTTAAAACTCCTCCAATTCTCCCTGTTCATTCATTTTCAACATCTTTTTTTCTACTGCATCAATTTTCTGATTGCAGTTTTTTAACATTTTCATTCCCTGCTCATACAGGGCAAACGAATCTTCTAACGACACTTCTGTATCCTGCATCTTTTCGATAATTTCTTCGAGTCCGGAAAAACACTCCTCTAATGTCAGTTCTTCTCCCATCTTATCTGCTCCTTTATGCCTGTCACTTTTGCAAGTACCGCTCCATCCGTTACCCGGATCACTATGTCTTCTCCGGGCTGTACATCCTTCGTACTGCGGATATTTCTGCCTGCATCATTGACTGCTACTGAATAGCCCTGCATCAGCTTCTTTGCCGGGGAAAGTCCGTCTAAGGTTCCTGCAAAAATCTCCATCTGATGCCTTGCTTCTATGATCTGCTGCTTCATCTGCTGTCTCAGACGTTCTTCTAAATCCGCGGCATACTGCCTTTTGGTATGGATTCTGCTCTGCGGACTCAAAAGCAAAAGCTGCCTTTTTAAATACTCCTGTTTTTGTTTACGGATATCCAGTTTTGCCTTCATCAGACGGTTCATCTGCATCCGGTACTGTCCTATGTTTCCGTAAAAATCCTGAATATCAAATACTGCAAGTTCTGCTGCTGCCGATGGTGTCGGTGCACGCAGATCCGCCACATAATCTGCGATCGTGGTATCGGTCTCATGCCCTACTGCTGATATCACAGGAATCGGACAATCAAAAATTGCCCTTGCCACGATTTCTTCATTAAATGCCCACAGATCTTCGATCGAACCTCCGCCACGTCCTACGATCAGGAGATCCGGATGTAACTGCTCCATGGCATGGATACCGTTTACAATACTCTGTGCCGCTCCTTCGCCCTGCACCAGTGCCGGATAAAGGATCAGCTGGACATAGGGATTCCTTCGCTGTGCAATATTGTTAATATCCCGCACTGCCGCTCCTGTCGGTGCGGTTACAATCCCGATGGTCTTTGCATATTTTGGAATATCCTGTTTGTATTCCTTAGCAAACATTCCCATCTCTTCTAACTCTTTTTTTAAGGCTTCATATTTCAGATAGAGATCTCCTGCTCCTGCAAGTGTGATTTCCCTTGCATAAAGCTGGTATTTACCATCTCTTTCATAGACTTCGATCGAACCGGTAACAACAACGTTGTCCCCCTCTTTCATATGAAATGTCAGACCTCTTCGATTTCCTGCAAACATCACTGCCTGGATTATTCCACTGCTATCCTTTAATGTAAAATAAATATGTCCCGAAGAGTGATACTTGCAATTACTGATCTCTCCGGACACGGAAATCTGCCGCAGCATAAAATCCTGTGCAAACATATTTTTAATATAGGCATTGACCTGTCCTACAGAATACACATTTCTTCTCATACAAATTTTGCCAATACTCCATTAATAAATGCCGGTGAACTGTCTGCACCGTACTTCTTTGCTAATTCTACTGCCTCATTGATCGCTACGCCTGCCGGAATATCCTCATCGTACTGAATCTCATAAATGGCTAAGCGGATCAGCGATAACTCCACCTTTGCCATACGGCTTGTCTTCCAGCCTTTGGCTTTTTCATTGACGGAAGCATCGATCTCTTCTAAATGTTCCACAATATTCTCATACTTATTCCGTATATATTCGCTGTCTTCCTTACTGATTTCTTCCTCTTCTTCTAAAAAAAGCTGCATCTGTTCTTCCATTTCCATTCCTTCATGGAATTCGATACGAAACAGCATTTTAAAAATCTGCTCTCTTAATTCTCTTCTGCTCACTTGTCTTCCTCTCGCTTCTTCCAGTTTTCCTATACAGTGAAAAGGGATGCCCTTTTGGACACCCCCTATTATACAACACCTGCCACTATTTAAAAAGCATTATTTGCTATTTTCCATATCCACACTTGCGATACGGATATTTACTTCTAACACCTGTAATCCTGTCATATTCTCAATCGCAGCCTTCACTCTCTCCTGAACCCGGTTCGATACTTCCGGAATGGAATAACCATAGGCGATGTTCAAAGAAAGATTTACCTCGACAGAGTCATCCGTCACCTCAACCTTGACTCCTTTTGAAAGGTTCTTCATACCCAGCTTGCTGACTAATTCATTGGTAATATTTCCTGCCATAGAGCTGACGCCTTCTACTTCCGTAGCTGCCAGACCTGCGATGATCGCTACAACTTCGCCGGCAACATGCACTGTACCGGATTTATCTTCTTTTATGCTAAAACTCTGTCTGTCTTCTGCCATTACACTACCTCCAATATCTAATATGAACCTATTATAGCAGATTATTCCTGTTTTGGGAACTAATTTTTATTTGTCTGCCTGTATTGTCGCCCCGTATCAGGTGATGTAGGGATATTTATGTAGGGCGCTTTATCGGCTGAGCGAGGCGGACACAAGGGAGTCCGGTAGTTTCTGGGCTTGTGTCAGACGGCGAAACCATTCAGGAAAATGAAAAACTCGCTACGCTCAAACAGTTTCATTTTCCTGAATATCACCGTCTTCCCCAAACCCGAAACTGCTCGGACTGCCTTGTACGCCGCTCGCCCAGCCAATAAAGCACGTCAGAAAGTTGCACCGACAACAGACAGCATTACCTTACCTCCTGTTCTACGCAAATGACCAAAATAAAATTTATATCAAATGCATCGTATGAATAGATATCTCATTGATACAATACTGTGATCCTGTCACTGTTTTGGCAGTCGGCACAGATCAGATTTCATTTTCTCTTGATTATTTCTATATTATTCTGGATAAAAACAGGGCGGTCAGCTCTCCATAGCCTTCCACCCTGTCATCTTATCTTTTCATAGAAGAAACTATTGATTATATTGGCAACTCACAATCTTTTAGCCAAAATCGCAGTTCCAACCAAAGTACCGATTTGATATTTTCCTTTTACCGAACCTTCTTATGCCTTAATATCAAAACTCGATCTATCAGGTACAGAAATACTCACAGATCCTGCTACAAGGCTTTGTGTCATACTTTTTACATCAGTACCAGTTACGGATAAGGTATAATCACCCGTTTCCTTTCTTTCTGCCGATTTTTCTGCACGTTTCTTTGCAGCTTTTTCTTCCTCTGCTTTTTTAGCAGCTCTTTTCTCTTTTACTTTTTCCTCTTTTTCTCTGTTCTCTTTTGCTTTTCGTTCAGCATTCTCTTTCGCTATTTTCCCATCTGGATCATTTGTACCAGATATTGCCACCGAAATATTTCCGTTTTCATCAACCTTATAACTCAGATTTGTCAAAGTGCCCAAACATCCATTAACCGCACTTTTTGCACAATCTGGAATGGCTGCTAAGTTTTCCTCCAGATACTTTGCTTTTTCCGGATCATTCATACACTTCTGTAAAAATGCACTTGAAACGGATACTGTTGTCGGAACCCCTTGCATTGAAGTCGTTCCCGTATTCATATAATGGTATTTTCCTTGCAAGTATTTTGAATAATCATTTACATTGCTATACCCCGTCTTAATCTGCTCTGTTTTTGTCACACCGGGACGTGATGTTTTTAATTCAACTGTACTTGTTGTCACGTTGCCGTCTTTTGTATTTGTACTATCCTTTTCACTATCTGTTTTTTTAACAGTATTCTTGTAATTTGAAGCATAATACGATGTGCAACTGCTGTTATTGATACCTGTAATTGCCATAATCCTACCTCCCTGTTATTGAAACTTAAAATAATTTCTATTATATTGAACGACTTGGATATTTAATTTCTCTCAGCCTCAATATGATATGTAATTACTATTTTTATTTGTAAATCATAGTACTAACATCATCAAATCTTAATGCTCATCAATAACTGCTCTCTATTAGGCTGAATCATTGTATATTTCTCCTTAAATGAGGTAATTGCACCATACATTTTCTCAGTTAAATTTTCTGGGATTTCGTCCTTCCCCCTGGTTTTTTGCTCCTCAATGTAAGCCGATGCCAAAGTTGACCTTGTGGTAATTTTTGAAATTTTATTCATTTCTTCACCAATAATTCCACGGGCATGCTGATTGGTTGTCTCCATTGTCACAAAGTCATCCACTGTTTTTTTATATGCAGCATCTAAATTGCTTAACTCTTCATCCTTTGTAAGCTTACGAGGTCCATTTTCATCAGCTACATATATTTCTCTGGTTCCATTTTCATAGCCCTTCACAATTTCATCATATAATTCTGCGTATGCTTTAACATAATTATTTGCCTTGTCAGTAATATTTAAGGCACTTTTTCCTGTATCAACATTTTGATTCTGCTGTGCTGCCTTCTTTTGAATTTCATAACTATAATCAATATCACTGATTTTTTTACTCGCTAACAGTTCCTTTCTTTGAACCACATCATCATATTTTTCCTGTCCACTCTGCTGTATACGATTACGATAATACTCCAATCCCTCATTAGAAATCGAAAGCTTCACTGATTGCCCCACTGTATGTTTTTCGTTTGTCTGACTATTTCCTTTCTGTACTTTATCAGTATTTTTTTCCATTATTGAATTCGTATTATTCATGTAATTAGATATTTTCATATCCTATTTTTCCTCCTTAAAACCCATTATCTTAGTTTCACCTCGTGGCTCACAAATAAATCTATCTATAACTTTATATCTACTGACTTCCTGCCACTTTCCGCCGACTCCCTTGTAATACCATCCAATGCACCAGCCGGTATTGGTTTACCCGCTTTCCATGTAGGATCAGCGGCTTTTGCTGCTTCTGCAAATGCCTGTCTGTATTGATGTTCATATTGTTCCATTGTCCAGCCTGCTGATAAGCGGTCATCCTTATCCATTTTTCTATATAAATTGTTATATACGCTCTCTCTTTTGGTAGTATCACCATTTAAAGTACCGTTTTCATTTAAGAATTCTTTCTTTGCCAGTTCAAACATTTCTTCCCGGCTGCTCTCTGGAATAGAAATGATATGTTTATAACTGTTTCTGTTCTCATCCGTTACAGCAAGTCCTGTTAATCCGGTATTCGGATCAATCCAGTCTCCATTTTTGTCATACTGGCTCATCAGGTTCTTAATTGCCTGAACATTTGTAAACATTGCACCGTTTCCATTTTTCATCATCTCACTCAGTGCTGCTTTATACTTTTTACTGTTTGTGTCGATCCCTGCTGCTTTTAATTGTTTCTGTACAGAACTGCTGTTCATTTGGGACAACTGAATATTGTTGACCAAATTTGTTTTTGATGTTCCAAATGTTGTTTGAAATAAAAAACCGTAGTCCGTAATTCTTGACATAATCGAAACCTCCCATCATTAAATTTTTTATATCTATCATCCGCTTTATTTTTCTTTTTCTATCGACAACCCACTTCTAATATTTTACCTTTTCTGCACCAAGTACGATTTTTTTGCACGAAGTAAGACTTTTTACAAAAAAATAGCCAAAAATGCTCTTTTATGAATTAAGGAATAACTCAGCAGCAAATTTATTTCCATCATTCTTCAATGTTAAATCTCCATCATATTTTTTTATACTGCTCTGAACATTCAGCAGTCCTATTCCACCATTTTTTCCTTTATTTGATACTGGAAAACCATTTTTCCACTTTACTTCATTACAATTATTTTCAATGCTGACAACTATCATCTTATGATATGAGCCAATCTTAATGCAAATATATTTCTCGCCTTTCAGCTTTTCTGTTGCTTCAATCGCATTATCTAATAAATTTCCAAAAATAGTTGTAATGTCGATTGGTGCAAGGAAATTCAGATTCACATTATCCACCTTTATGGTTACTGAAATACCTTTTTCCCTCATAACGGATTCTTTATCGGTAAGAAGAATGTTCAAGATCGGATTTTCTGTGTATTGAACCGGAATAAGCGGCTTCAACAACTCTCTGATCTTTGTTGCATATTCTCCTGCCGTTTTTTCCTGCTCTGCACCATATAACCCTTCGATTGCTTTAATATGCTTATTTACATCATGTAATATCTGAATGGTTTGATCATACTTTTTTGCCTGGGTCAAATAGTATTCGTATTGTACCTTTGCCTGCTGCTCTAATGCGATCAACTGCTTTTCGTAATAGTTCTTTTCATCTGCCATTTTTACAAAATATAAAAGGTATAAATCTGCCAGAACAATACATCCCATGTTGACTGCACACAAATAATTTTCTTCTCCATTTTTAAAATTCTCTACAATTACACTCATGTTAATCAGACTGTATAGAAGTATAATTCCATACATGATGTACCGTGTCTTTGAATAAGGGACATCACTTTTTTTCACAAACCTGTTTATGAATGTGTAATACAAAAAAATAAGTATCACCTTTGAAAATGTTACCTCAAGGCAATAAAGCATCGTTTCATTCACATTTTTTATATCTGCGGCTTGCAAAATGCATTGTAAAAGAATCACTCCCAATGATTCACAGACAGACATACAAAATACTAATGCTTCACATTCAATAATACGTCTTAAGGGTTTATCTATATCCTCATAATACAGAACATATACTATAATCCCCGTCAAAACGCCCCAGACTACTAGATTTAATATGGAATGATTGAGCATATTTATACAGAATGTAAATATTACTGTGGTAGTCTCAATCACAATATATACATATCTATTTCGACTACTCTTTTTATACTTTCCATTCATAAACTGAAATAATATCGTACTTATTATAAAACATGAAAGTGCATTACATAATACCAGTAAAATCGTATTCATTTTTCCTCCTATGAATTTCTCTGCAAAAATTTATTTACTTCTTCTCTAAAATCGTTGCTTCTCCTTTGTGCAATCTGAAGTTCTTTTCCATTATCCATATAAATAATAAAGTCCTTTATTTTTTCAATATGCCTTAAATTAACCAGATTTCCTCTACAATTCACAACAAAATCATATGGTTGCAGTTCTTCAACCAGTTTTTCAAAGATACAATCATACTCATATGTAATATCAGACAATGCTATCAGTACTTTTCTGGATCTTTTTATGTATTCAAAATATAAAATATCCCTCAGTTTCAGTTTGATCGACAGATACTCTTTTCCATTGCTGTCAGTCACTTTATAAAAATTCTTTTCTACTATGGCATCCGGCAGTTGATTCAGAAGTTCCAATATCTGCAATTCCAGTTTATCATATTCCAATGGTTTACATAGAAATGAAAATGCATGAACTTCGTTAATGACCTGCATACAATATTCTTCATAACTCGTAATATACACTAATTTCACATCTGGAAATTTTTCTTTCAATTTTCTCCCCAGTTTAATACCATTCAGTTCTTCCATCGAAATATCTAAAATTCCGATATCAATACGACTGATATTTTCAAGCATTTGATTTGCAGACATAAATTTCTCTATATGATAAGCAATCTTTTGACTTGTAAAAATCTTATGCAGCATATTCACTGCACACTCAAGATCTGCTATATCGTCATCACAAACAGCAATTTCCAGCATATTACTCACCTTCTTTCTATCTTCCTACTATATCGGTAATTTTTATTTTTCCATTAAATAAATATAAAGTACTCTGCATATTATCTAAATAGGCTCTAAATAAATATCATATATATAGAAAATGTGCCATCATCTTGACGGCACATTTCCTATATTTTCCCCCCAAATTATATTGCTACAGTATAGAATACCATTGTCTGTCCATACTATCAGCTTCATACTGATATGTAATCAACTGATTCATGTCTTTTAAACCCGCCATTTCTATTAGGTTCTATCATTATATTATAGTTTTCATATTTTTATAGTATCCTGCATTATCCATAACACTATTATTGCCAGATGTACCCACAGTACTTACCTCAGAGTCCGAAATATTATACCCTGCCTTAAATGCAAGAATATCCTCCAATCCATATTGATTTTTATAATCCGTCAGCATATAGATATTATCTCGTATTTCCTCATATTTCGCATTGGCTTCCTGGGAGTTCATTATTTTACACATTTTCTCTGGAAGTCCGGTAATCTTCCCATTGTCATCTACGTTTATATCGTCAAATGAATACTGTCCATTTGTTGCTTTCTGAATGAACTGTTCCACTTCATAGTAAGCATTTACTAATCTATATTGTGTGTTAGAAATATCTGCTGTCTGAATATATTTTTCCCACATATCATCAGCAAAATTTTCCGATATCATATTTTTTATCTGTTCTTTGTTTTCTTCTGTAATGTCCCCGTTAATCGTAATAGTTCCAGATACATCTATTTCAATTTTCCATGATGTATCTGGCAGTTCAATTCCTTTTTCATTTGCTATTCTTTCTATTTCTGCATAAAAATCGTTTTTTATATAATTCGACTTCTCTGCTCTCTCATAATCAGATAAATTGGCAAATATTTTCACATATGCCATTTCCGACACACTTAACTGCTCCCCCTTTTTCATCTTATTTAATAATTCTTCTACACTATCCGTTCCCGAATATTTTTCATCTTCCGGCAACGCTTCAAATTGCATCTGATGTAATTTGTCAATTTCGCTTTGATATGTTTTTTCATATTTCTGCTTTATTGCATTTTTTTCTTCTGAATTATCTGCATTTGCTATTTCTTGTGAGTGCTGCACATTACTACTTGAAGTATCCCTGTTTTTCGTTTCCGTAATTTTTATTCTATAGGAACCTTCCCCGGAATCCGATGTCATATTGGAATTTTCTACTCTGATCACATAATCTGATGTAACGCAGTCCCAATTAGGTACCGTAAGCTGTTTATTACCATGTCCATCATCTGTCGCTATTCCAATCTGATTGCCATATAAATCGTACAATACTAAATTATATGCCTGACTATTCTTGCTTTCCAATGAAATCGTTATCTCTGAAGATATACCCATTTTAGAGTAAAAACTTTTTTGCGGATAAGAAAAAGAATAGTAATCTACATCATATTTTGAATCGATTGTTCCCTCTAAATAACTTTCATTATTATGCAACAATGTTCCTATATCATATGTACTGTAATAGCGATCTACCTGATCATCGTATTTCGTATGCTGATGATAACTATCATTCTTATTTGTTTTGGCATTTTCTATTAACACCGTTTGCTCATTTAATTCTTTCATCGGCGATTTAAAACTTTTTGCTGCATTTCCTGTCTCATATATTTTACTATCTACTATTCCGCCACCTATATAATGTACATAGTGTCCCATCTTATCGTCACCTCTTGGAATCCACGGATGGTATAAAAATACCATCCGTAATTTATTTATCTTTCTAAATATTTAGCCCACTATTATTCCGAAAGGAACTAAATAATCCAATGTCATCTGTGTCATTGTAGTGCAACTAGCATTTACATAAGAAATACCACTTACCCAATGTACTGTAACAGATGTTGCATAGTTTCCATCAATTGATCCTGATGGTGGATTATTGTCAACCAAGTCACTCCACCAACCACCTGTTTGTGCTAGTTTTTTTGAATAACTAGCAGTTGCTGGCGTATAATAATAGTCAATGCTTGATGCGTATGTATTATTAGCAAATGCTTTTGATTTATCCGAAAATTTCACACCTGTCAATGCATACTCATCTTCACTTCCACTAGGACAATTAATGGTCAATGTTTGCGTACTTGCTGATTGGCTAGATGAGCTTCGATTCCACTTTATTGTTGTATAATGTGTAAGATCCGAAAAGGTTGTTGTTTGTGCTATTGGCAATGGTTGTCCAGCATAATATCCATAATGATAACCGGTAGTTGCTGTTGCATCTTTTACCTTAAAAACAATATAATAATTTCCATCAATAAGACCTAAACTAATTACCTTATTCGACGTTCCTGCAATCGTTTTAGTTGTTGAATAATATCTGTCAAAATAACTGGTAACTCCCGCCTCATCCGATGAACGATATATTAAATTTATATCATTGTCAAAAATAAATACATTAACATTAGATTCTAACATAAATGTAATATTATTACAGTCCTCATCCGAAACAACACATTGATAATAATGTCCCTGATTTTCATCATATGCAGAATCATTCAGATACCCCTCTCTTAATGCCGAATTATAGTTGCTCTGACCTTTTGGATTCAGTAAGAAACCAGACATTACAAACCCTTCTGATGTTTTTGCATATGTACTAAAAATTTCTGTATTCGATGTCCATTTCTGATCAGAGAAATTATATTCCATCGTGCTTGCACTCCACATATATTTATTTGACACCCTTCTTGTATCTGCATATGCACTTGCTCCATCATTTGTTGCATCCGTAAAGTCACAAGTCACTTCTTCGGTTGCAATTTTCGATTGTAATAATGTTAAATCCGTGTCGTTATCTTCTGTATTGAAATGTACTTTATTGCCATTATCAATACTTGCCGCATTCGCTACTGAGACATTTCCTAACAGCAAACATGCTGCCAATAATATTGTTGCTATTTTTCTCTTTTTCATGAATAATTCCTTTCTGTTCATAGTTCTTTATTTTATAGTTTTTTGATTTATATAGATTCATTATTAAAACGCTTTCCCTCACTCTATTGTTTATTTTTTAATTTAAAAATTTCGAATCATATATTTTATCTAAAAAACTATATTACTATACTTGACACACTTCCCTATATTTTTTCAAAAATATTATATTTCTAAAGTACAGAATACCATTGCCTGTTTGTACTATCAGCTTCATATTGATATGTGATCAACTGATTCATGTCCTTTAAACCACTCTTTCCATATAAAATGCTTAAAGTCATATCCGGCACATTGTTCCATCCTTTAGTTGACATAGTTGAAACCAGGTCATGTATCCAATTCTTCATTTGCTGCTTGAACTCTTTCGGAACTTTTCCAGAATCTTCAACAGCCTTATCCACTAAGTCTAATATATTCTCTCCTGACTCCGTATAATATGTCCCGTTTTTTTCCTCAAGTTTATCTAATTCATATCCTGTATAACTATAAACTTGATGATATGCTTCGTATTTCATTTTTGATTCCTTTGTTATCTGAGAACTCTCACAGCCATCTTGTGTTGAACAATAATATATATGCTTATAGAGGTTTTTTCCGTTATCTCCTACATTTAAGGCATCCTGCATCAACACCTTTGTTTCTTCATCCACGCCATCTACCGTTATTTCATAACTGTATGGATCGACAGTAAAAGTACAATCTTTCGTAATAGAAGATGTATCTACACCAGCCTGCTTTAAAATATTTGAAATCTGCGAATTTACCAATGCTCTTTCAAATTGGATTTTATCCGAATCTACACTGTCGCCGTCCACTTCAATTCCCCTGAACAAAGAATCCTGATAATTTACACCATTTATTTTTCCTGTCCGGCACATCTGCATCTCATAATTATATGCAATCCTACGCTCTGTATCAGTCAGATTCACTATCTTAATAATCACCGAATCTGTCATTGACTCCTGTTTCATACGAATACCATCGTGTAAATACAGACATATTACTCAGGAAATTATTGTTATCACCTGTCTTAGGATTCTCCTAATTCTAGAATTTTTTCTCCTGTCTGCGGATCTTCGATCCCGAGCAAAGATAAAATCAATGCCATTCGCATATATTTTCCGTTCTGTACCTGCTGAAAATAAGCCGCTCTGCTGTCATCATCCACATCGTAAGCAATCTCATCAACACGTGGCAGCGGATGCAGTACTGGCATATCTTCCTTTGCCAGCTGCAGTTTTTCCCGATTGAGAATATAAGTATCTTTCAGACGGATATAATCCTCTTCATTGAAAAAGCGTTCTTTCTGTACTCTCGTCATATAAAGAACATCCAGCTTGGGAAGGCTATCTTCCAGACTGGATACTTCCTCATACGGCGTATGCGTCGGCTCTAATGTTTCATCCACAAGATAATCTGGGATTCTGAGTTCTTCCGGCGAGATAAAATAGAATTTATTTCCTGTATGGCGCACCAGGCTCTTTACTAGCGAGTGCACCGTTCTTCCGAACTTCAAATCTCCGCAGAAACCGATGGTCAGATTGTCGAGTCTACCAAGTCTCTGGCGAATAGTCATCAGATCGATCAAAGTCTGTGTTGGGTGATTATGTCCGCCATCCCCGGCATTAATGACCGGGATTTTCGAATACATGGACGCACAAAGCGGTGCCCCTTCCTTCGGATGGCGCATGACAATGATATCTGCATAACAACTAACGACCCTTACCGTATCCGCAATTGTCTCCCCTTTGGAAACGCTCGATTGGTCCGCCCCTGCGAATCCAATCGTCTGTCCACCAAGACTGAGCATTGCCGATTCAAAAGAAAGCCTCGTTCTGGTACTTGGCTCGTAAAAAAGTGTTGCAAGCTGTCTGCCGTCTGCTGCATGTGCATAAGCTTTTGGATTTGCAGCAATCCTGTCTGCGAAATCCAGCACTTCATACGTTTCTTCTACTGTAAAATCCAAAGGACTTATCAAATGTCTCATAACCACTCTCCTTTTGTTAAATACTGACTTCTCTCTGCACCTACGGATATGAACTGTATTTCATGCTGCAGAAGATCCTCTAACGTCTCTACATACGTTTTGGCTGCATCCGGCAGTTCATCATAGGTTACGCAACCGCTGATGTCTGTCTGCCAGCCGGGAAGCATTCTCACAATTGGTACATATTCTTCTAGATCCTCTATCGGATCGAAATCCGTCACTTCCTGATTTCCCTTTTTGTAACCTACAATCACAGGGATTTCTTTCATCATACTGAGCACATCAAGCTTAGTTAATGCAATCTTGTCCGCGTTCTGACACTTTAATCCATACCGGCTTGCAACTGCATCAAACGGTCCTACACGGCGCGGACGTCCTGTGGCAGCACCATATTCTCCGCCAAACTTGCGCAAAAGTTCCATCCAGGATTCTGGCATGGCTTTTTCTGCTGTAAATGGCCCTGCACCTACACAGGTTGAATAAGCTTTCAGTACACCAACGACATGGTCCAGTTGCTTTCCTGGTATCCCCGCCCCTATCGGACCGTAGGCAGAAATCGTTGAAGAACTTGACGTATATGGAAAAATGCCATAATCAATATCCCGCATAGCTCCAAGCTGTGCCTCTAAAACAACACGTTTTCCTTCCTTTAATGCTTCCTCGAGATAAGCACCTGTGTCTACTATATATGGCCATAACTCTGCTGCCTGAGCTTCACACCAGGAAAGCAGTGCCGGATAGGACATCGGTTCCTGATAATAGCATCCTGCAAGCTCCAGATTCTTTGCCTCGAGCATCATTTTCAAACGATTCTGTACGGATTCCTCTTTTAGATGAAGCAGATCCCCAAGACGCAGTGTCTTCTTTCTGTATTTGTCACTGTATGCATAGGCAATGCCTCTTTTTGTGGAACCAAACGCTGCTCCTGTTTTTGCAAGACGTGTTTCTTCGAGTTCATCCTGAATTTTGTGCCAAGGCATAGAGATTGTTGCCCGTTTGGAAAGTTTTAAGTTGTTTGGTGTGACCACAACACCTTTTTCCCTGATCTGTGCAATTTCGTTTGTCAGATGTTCCAGGTCTACCACCATACCATCGCCGAGTACGCATATTACATTCTCATGCAGAATACCGGATGGCAGCAGATTTAAGACAAATTTCTGCTGTTTGGCAACCACTGTATGACCAGCGTTATTGCCGCCCTGATAGCGGACAACAACATCTGCATTCTCCGCAAGCAGATCGATCACACGACCTTTTCCTTCGTCTCCCCAGTTAATTCCTGTTACAGCTGTAAGCATATTTTATCCTCCTTCTATTGACACTGTCTTTGAACATAAACCCATGCATAATCTGTTATGAGCAATACCGGAATGTCCGGTCGGTAAGTATTCTCGCAAAAATAAGTCCAAGCGGTAACGATACAATAATCATGATCGCTGCTGCAAACCACAAAACTGCCTCTGTTAGTGACATAATTCCAAAATTATAAATCGCACGATACAAATATAATCCTGGCACCATAATTACAATGGATGGCACTGTCAGTGAAATTCTCGGATATCCATGATTTCTCTTTATGATGGATGCAAGCAGACCTGCAGTCAGTGCTCCTATGAAAGCTGCTGCCGCAGATGGCATCCCTGTATAATCGACCAGTTCCAGCCGCAATGTATTTGCAACGGCACCGATACATGCCGCCGTTGCTGCCATATAGACTGAACTGTTAAACATAATCGAGAATCCAAATACTCCGCAAAAACTTGCGATCAGACGTAAAACCAGATGCATCATACTTCCTAGATGCAAAGCTACAAAATCCTGTGGCTGAAGCTTTAACAAAAGTGCCATGATCCATGCAAACATCGTTGCAACCAGAACAATAATAATGGAATAGGTAAGCCGCTCCAGACCAGATCGCAAATCCAGCTTTGCCAAGTCAATTCCACTTGTGATAAACGGAAATCCCGGAATAATAAACAACATGGAACAGATATATCCGGCCTCATGCACTGCGGAAACGTGTAACAACAGCTCTGCCATATGCAGACAGACAGCATACGTCAGACATGCAGCTGAAATAGATACCGCAATGTTTAAAAACAATGTGTAATGATGTTTGATCAGCTTCATCCGGATAAGGTTACCAACACCAGCGGCAATAAATGCAAATATCATCTCCACCGGGCCACCACCCAGCAGAAATGTAAATCCACAACATGCAAGTGCCGCTGCCAATCCGAGTTTTACCGGAGAATAGAGTTCATGGATCTGCTCGATTTCATCCAGCCGCTTATGGATTTCTTCTCCGGTCAAATGCGCTTCCTGAGATGGAAAACTATTTACAAACTGTTCCATCCGATAAAGCTTGGAAGTATTTACTCCGGTATTTGCAATACTAAGAGACTGTGAAACACACTCTTTTCCATCAAAACAATTAAACTCTATGGACATCAGTCCCACATCCACTGTACAGGTTACTCCAAGTTCCTTGGAAAGCCTGTTCATAGAAGTCCGCACACGCCATGCTCCGGTTCCACAGGAAAGCATAATCAGACCAACCCGGCCGACAACCGATGCCTTTTCAATCAGTCCTGCCTGCTGAATCAGCACTTCACTGTCATTCTCTGTATAATCGTGCCACGGAATCTCCATATGATTTTTTTCCATGATTTCTATATAATCATTTTTCGCCATAAATGATCTCCTCCGCTTTTGCAACATGACGTTCGAGATTTTTCAGGAAGATAGAATTCGGAAGGAAAATTCCAATTTCATCATATCGGTTGTTATTCTCCACCAGCGAATCCTGTCCATAAAATACGTAAGCCATTGGAAGATTCTTTTCCAGCTCAATCATAAGATCCCACACGGCAGAATATGCTTCTGCCTCTGTCTCCTTCTCCTTTACGCTATCCGGCAGTTCACGAATGAGCAGCACACCCATATTTTTTTCAAGAATCTTTTGTTTCACATCCATGTAATCCGACTGATATTCATGGCTGTAACGGTATGCCTGTGCAAAATATATATTTTTCTGATTGCCGAGATCTTTGTATACCTCATGAAAATGCCGGTATTCTTTTTCATGAGCTGTGCCTTTGTATGCAGGAAGTAATTGCCCATTTTCATCCGTCATAATGACCGGATTTTGCTTTCCGTCTGCATCAAAACGATAGGGAATCAGAAATGAATTTCTCAACAGGTCAAACAATGTATTCTGACATATGCCCATAAGGAAGGCCGACAGGTCCCGGTTCGTATACGCATTGAACAAAGCCAGTGAAAATTCTGCCGGAGAAATTCCGGCATCCGAATCATCATTGTAAAATAAACAGTTACAAAATGTTTCCTGTAACTTTTCACATGCCCAATGATCATTTAATATTTTCTGAAACAAAACCTCTGCCTTTTCCTCTCGTGGAAAAATCGTCTGTTCCTTCATGCTTCATGCGCTTCCTTTCTTGCTTTTTTCATCTTCTATGATTATACTTTTGCATTAGGGATAAGTAAAAACTATAATTGATATGTTATAAATAACATTTTGATATGTCAGAGGGGGTTCTATCGATGAATGTAAATTTTGAATACTATCGAATTTTTTATTATGTTGCAAAATACCACAACTTTACCAAAGCCGCACATACACTCGGCAGCAGTCAGCCAAATGTGACAAGGGCCATGAACTGTCTGGAGCAGCAGATTAATACAACTTTGTTTGTACGTACCAACCGGGGCATTCAGCTTACCCCGGAAGGGGAAAAACTTTATACCCATATTTCCGCTGCAATGTCACAGATTTTTGCCGCAGAAGAGGAGTTATCGGATAGTACGGGGCTGTCACATGGAAGCATTGCGATCGGTGTCAGCGAGACCGCATTAAATATTTTTCTTTTTAATAAACTTAAAGCATTTCATATGACCTATCCCGGCATCCGCCTGAAACTGTACAATTACTCCACCCCACAGGCCATTGATGCCGTAAAAAGTGGAAAAATCGACTTTGCTATTGTTTCAACTCCAGCTTCCGTGGAATCACCACTCAGACAGATTATGCTGCAGCCTTTTCAGGAAATCCTTGTCGGTGGTACAACTTTTACCGCACTCGGCAGCCAGGAATTATCTCTCGCAGAATTAAAAAACTATCCGCTGATTTCGCTTGGACGTGAAACAACGACGTTTCAGTTTTATCATGCACTCTTTCTCTCTCACGGACTCGAACTTGCCCCTGATACCGAAACCGCCACAACCGATCAGATTCTCCCTCTTGTCAAATGTGAGCTGGGCCTGGCTTTTCTTCCAGAAGCAATGGCACATGATTCTATTCAAAAAAGAGAAATTGTCCAGATATCACTAAAAGAAAACATTCCGGAAAGAAATATATGCATGCTATACGATTGCCAACATCCGCTGAACTCAGCCGCCCGACAATTCCGGAAAATGATTCTGGAAAATCATTTGTCATAGTTTATAGCTATGAACAAGCAATGTTTTTAAGTATTATACAATCTGTTCTCAAAAAAATATAATGAATGCAAAGCAATACACCACAAGTGCGAAAAAGCAATGCAAGCAAAAAGGAAACGCCAACAGTCACATTCAAGCTGCCATCCACCTGCATCTCTTTATGTGGAAGCAGACTCGCCATTCCTACTGATGTAACTCATCATTTCTTCCATGTCAATACATCCCGGCATACTCATATCAGTTTCTATGCCAGCACATCAAATGTCGAAACTCCGCTTTCCGTCACTCCTATAGGAATTGAAGTACCTACCAATTCCACCATTTTTCCTGTCAGGTCATCTACATCTTTTCCATCAATTTTCAGATTATATTGCCGTTCTTCCTGCTCCTGTTTTTCGGCACGCTGTTTTTCCAGTCTTTCCTCTGTCTCTTTCTTTTCTGCTTTCCTTTTCTCGAGTCTTTCTTCAAGTTCTTTCCTTGCTTTTTCTGTTCCCGGATCAACCTCATCTGTTACCAGTACTTCTTCTGTTATGCTATCATATCCATTTATTGTATCCGTTACACTCAGTACCTTACAGCCACGAGCACTTTGAGCAGCTTTCAATTTTTCGATACTTTCCGGTATTAAAGATAGATTATACTCCAACCATTGTTTTGTCTTTTCATCTCCCATAGCCTTTGACAAAAGAGAACTGTTTATATTTACGGAATAATCCCTGCTTCGTAAACAATCGTATTTTTGTGTTAAATAGTTCTTATATTCATGAGCATTCTTATATGTCCTGCCCGTTTTGTTTCCAGCATTTTGTGTATTGCCATAACTATTCGTATATGACGCATATGTTCCTATTCCTGTAACTGCCATATTAACATATCTCCTTTCATTATTCGGAGTCCTTCCAACTATGCCACCTGTTGGATTTCTCTCAGAATCAATATAATATTGATCACACGCTAGCTTCAAATATACTTTGACTAATACCTTCCATCCACATATTCTGCGTTGCTCCATACCCTCTTTCCTGCCCTATATCATACAACCCACTGCTGTCAAAGCCTATTTTCAATACTAAATCATTTTCTCTTTTCCATCCATTCTTAGCATATTCCAACCATCTATTAGAATAAAGTTCATACCCTGCGCCATTTTTAGCCTTTTCCTTAAACAAGGCAAGTAAATCTGTGCCATCCTCTGCAATAAAAGCACCATTTCTATATGTCGCATTGCGTGCATCATACCCTGTTGTCTCATACACTTCATGCCATAAAGAATATTGGTTTGCCTTTGTCATATTTGCCTGCGAATTAACAATTTCATTATCTGCATCATGCATACAAATCCACGCATGCGTCCAAATATTTTTTGCATTATCTCCTTCATTCAGCAATTTTTCTATCTGCGATAATGTGTCTCTATCTGCATTTCCTGACACAGTTAATTGATATGTATATGAATCAATAGAAAATGTCAAATCTGCTTGTTTTGATAATGATATTCCATTTTTTGAAAACAGATTTGAAATTTGCTGATTTACAACACTTCTTGCATATTGCTTTTCCTTGTCAGTATTGCGTATATAACCTGTACTTCTTGAAGCACCTGTATATACATCCTTGTAATTTCTTAATGCATAATCATACCGGGCAAATCCAGCCGAATATTTTCCTCCTGTTTGTAACATTCTTTTCTCATTGCGGTAAGCTATGGAACGCTGATCTTCTGTCATATATGAGCAAAAATTAGGTGAGGTCACATCACAATATTTTGATTCGATATATGCCATTGGATCAGTATAAGACAAATTTTCTTTGTACACTTTATCATAATGCTCCTGCAAAACTTTTTGTACGAAACGATCTTCCTCGGTAAGTCCATCATATTGATAACCTACAGTTGTACCAGTACCGGAAGTGTTTGGCAGATTATTTAAATCCCTGCCTACTGGTATGTTGTTGTAATAATTATTTACAGTAACCATACTATCCCCTACCTTATATAAGTCTCATAACAACTGCCAACATTCTCTTGCAACATTAAACAGCCTTTCATTTCTCTAGAAAATATTTTTTAAGCATTGTGATATATTGTTCTAGCAAATAACCTCTGAGTCGTTTCCATAAAGTTCTTATCGTTACTCATAATATCCCAAATTACACTCTTTGCAATTCCTGCTGTGTATTTCGGTTCTTCATGCATTTCTAAAAATTTTTTTGTGCTTTCTCCATCATGGATACCGCAGTATCTATATATTCTTTTTGTTCTGCTGTATTCTTCTTCATATTAGTTGTTTGAAAGAATTTAGAACCGTCATTTGTCTGCTGACATACAATATATCCCGCCAGATTTGCTAATCGCTTATTATATGCCCTGTCTAAACCTGCCAAGTCTCCATCAAGTGTTAATGAATTTTCTCCTGTGAGATCATAAGAAATCCGACGTTCTCCATTCTCATGTTCTTTCACAATATAATTGTAACGCGTTTCATAAGCATCCATCATAGACTTCATCACATCTTCTAGATTGTATTTTCCGTCTTTTAACGTCAGTCCACTATATTCTCTCATAGAAGTATAATGTTCCCATTCAACCTCATTTGTATCTTGTATTGTTAATTCATATCCTATCGGTTCCTCAACTTTTGGCTTTACTTCTCTTAATTTTTCCCGCAATGCCCGCCTTCCTTCATTCGATATTTCTACATTGTCTATCTGCTTATTTTTATAAGCAACATTGTCATCCATACCTCTGAAATCTTTACTCTTTCTTTCCATTTCGAATAAACAAAACCTATCGTAAGAAGGTGTTTGGAATATTTTCATATCCACTCCTTTCACATTTCGCAATCGCCTATCCACTTTCATGTTTACTCATTAGTGATATACATTTACTTAAATTAGCCACTCATACAATATTCCTATACTTCCTTATCTATCCTACTTGACGTTAGAGAGGAATCTTTTTTAGAATTGCTGTTATATTTACTTGTGTAATCACTAAAACTCTTAATCTCTGACATAATACCATTCTCCTTTACCAACTATAAACGAATATCAATCGGTGTATACACTGCCTGCTGTGTTGCATTCTGTGCATTTTCCAGAGTCGGTGTTTCTACTGTCACCTGTGTTTCCCCTTTGATATCCGTATTCTTTACGCTGTCTGTCTCCTCTGCCGCAGCCCCCGCAGATTCCTGTGTTTTCTCGGATTTATCAGTATTGTTCTTTGTTGCAGTGTCTTCTGTATTGCTGTTCTCCGCTTTTGCAGCTTCTTCTACTGATTTATTTGCATCTGCAAGTGTAGACATCTGTGCTGCTGTCGCAGACTGTGCCTTTGCCTGCAGCTCTGCCAGTTCTTCTTCCTTCTTCTCAGTATTTCCTTTTCCGGCATCCTGTTTGATTTCAGATTCAAGCACACTGGCACGTCCCTGTATCTGTGTTGCCATACTTCCCTGCACCTTTGCCTGTTTCATGGAAGAATCTGCGGAGATCATCGCCTGCATACTTGCCTGTGACAATCCGGTGTCTTTCTTTTTAGAAGTGCTACTTGTTCCAGCCACCATATCATCCATAGATGACGAATTTTTACTCTGCTGTTCCTTTCTCTGCTCGATCTGGTGCTGTCTTAACTGCTGATTGAGATTGTTAATCTCCTGCTGTATCTCCTGACGCTTTTTCATCTTATCCTCTAATGACATTTCTTCATTCGATGATAAATCCTGTAGCTTCTGCTGTGCATTTGCAATCTGATTCTGAATATTTTTACTTACAGAATCATTCCCCTGTGTCATTCCCATTGTTCCTGTCTGCGTATTTGTCCCACTAAATCCATTGATCCTCATCGTATTGTCCTCCTTGAGCTTAAATTCTGAAATCCGTTTTCTTAAAAATCTGTACAACATGATTTCTCTTTACTGATTCTTTCGGCATATCTTTCTTTACAATAAACAGCGATGTTGTGAACCGCCCTTTTTTTGTTGTGAAGCAAATAAAAAACACCTCGAAGGTGCTTTTTGTCCTTATTCTACCTGTAACATAATACTTAGAACCACTTCCTGATTCTCCTGCTCTAAAGATATATCTCCCATATACATCCTTGCAACCCTCCGGATATTATGCAGTCCAATTCCATGCTCCTTCCCGGATTTCGTTGTTTCCGGCAGATCACTGTCCTTATAATTTAACTCTCCCTCATATCTGTTCTTTATGGTTATCATAAAAATACTGTTTTTCCGAAAAGAAGAGATACTGATATAAGGATTTTCTCCACTTACATTTTCCATGCAATTATCCAGTGCATTGTTTAAGATCACGCTTAAATCAAATGCATTTAATTTCGTATCCCTCGGATAATGAAAATCTGATATAAAACGAATCTGCTTTTCCTTTGCTTCCCTTAACTTTTCCATCAGAATCACATCAATGACAGGACTCCCCGTTTTAATCTCAGGAGATATTTCATTCCACTCCTTTTTCAAATGCTCCATATATTCTGCTGCATCATCCATATGATTCTCTGCCACAAGATGTTCCAGCATCTGTATATGATTCCCCATGTCATGACGCAGGCTGCGGATATCCTGATACAGCTTTTCCACTTCCCCGATATGCTTTTTCATATCACTGACCTGATTTAATACCAACTCCTGCCCTGTCTGTTCTTCCTGTGCCACCTTCCAGTTTTGAAACATCGTTGTCATAACAAGAATTGCTATGATAGAGATAAAATAATGCACAAAGCTTAAAGCTCCATAAAATCCATAGGTATCTGTCAGGCTCTTTCCTGTATCTTTTTCATAAATATTCAGATAATATTGCAGAATACCATACCCTGTAACTCCCACAAGAGAAGGTATGATAAGCATTACCAGCTCTTTAACGCTCATTTCATCATTTTTGTATACATATGCTTTATTGATCAGACCGATTGCGACTGCAAGGAAAATGATACAAAGCACAATATCCAGAATTCTCGTTCCAGCATAAAGTACATATTGTAGCCATTGTCTTCCTGCAATCGTATTCCCAAAAACCAGAGCTTTTGTGATAAAATCATCCATTCTGCCTGCCATTGCAACCGCAAGCCAACGGATAGAAAAAAATGTCACTGCAAGAAATATTTTCTGATAAATGTTTCTTCTGTCCTGTACATACATCACAAGAAATGCAGCCACAACTCCCAGCATATATGCAGAAAAATTGCCAATCTGCTGCGGTATCAGATACAGCACAGACATAATTCCAATATAAACAATACTGACCAGAGCAGCTTCCCTTTTCTTTTTCATATATGGATATACAAAAACACCAAAACAGATTCCTGTAATAATCAAAATTGCAATAACAGAAAACTTCGATGTGATCATCCAACATCTTTCCACTAAACTCATCTGACTTCATTTCCTTTCCTCTGGTTATACTTCAGATATTGCTTCACAAACTCCGGATAATTCTTTTTTGCAATCAATGCAGTTCCATTTTTCATAGTTACACAAGTTGCATCATATTTTTCTACATATTTAAAATGTACAAGATAGGCTCTGTGTGTTCGGAAAAAATCTGTTCCTGCCATATCACTTAATTCCTGTAATTTACCATAGTATTCAATATCCGTACTTCGTGTATGGATAATAACTTTCCGGTTATACACCTCGGCATACACAATATCACGCAGAAAAATTTTTATATGACTTCCGGCGGTCTGTACCATGATATATTTTTCGTCTTTTTCAAGTCTGGAACTCCTTTTTATGTTATGGACTGCCTTTGTCACAACCTCTTTAAATTTCTCATCGGAAAATGGCTTAACCAGATAATGAAATGCTCCGACATCAAATGCCTGAAAAACATATTCCTCTGCTGCTGTCACAAAAATGAGTATCATATTCTCATTGTCCTGACGAAGCACCTTTGCCGTTTCCATCCCATCCATTCCCGGCATCTGAATATCCAGAAAAAGAATATCCGGCTTACTGCCACTTGCGATCAGTTCATCACCCGATAAATATTTATCTATAACCGCATCCGGCAATAACTTTTTTATTTTTTCTTCCAGTATCTGAACCATAGATACTTCATCATCGCAGATAGCAATTCGCATATTGTCACTTCCTTGCTTACATATATTTATAGCTATTATATCGGATAAGTTCATGCAATATCTATCTGGAATGTTGTGAATTGACCTTTTTTTGTTGTGAAAAGGGCAGCAAACCATTATTGGTTCACTGCCCTGTCTTCTAGTCATGTCTGCACTATTAAAGAAATGAAACAAACTTATTCATTGGTATACGCTGGGATTCATGTCTATTTGCATCTGCTTTATCTTTTAACTTATCGGAATACTACTTTTATCTAGAGTAGTAGTAATTTATGAACTCAATGCTGCTACCAGCGACGAATATCTTTCCGTTTTTTATCTACTATTTGCTAAAACGCAATCAACAATCTAAATTTGCAAATCAATAGTATTGCCTTCATTATTATTCTTTTCCTTTGATCTCTCTGCGGAGATATCTGCCTTTATTTTGCTATAAGAAACATTTCCTTTCGCTTTTTCGCCATACTCTTCCTTCAAACGAGCTAACTCATCATTATAAATTGATGTAAACACTCTTGCTCTTGCAAATTCTTCATCTGTACTTATAGCTTTCCAGTTTCTTGACTCTGGATTATAAGAAAGCGTTTTATTACCTTTTGAATCCCAAAACATACATGCAGCATTCATTTTGCCACCAGTTTTTTTCATGCTTGATTCATATATAGCCTTTCTATCAGGAGATACTGTTTCTCCATGCTGCATACACAATTTTCGATAAGCATCATCATCCCTTTTTCCAGTAGCAAACTCTTTTCTTGCAAGTTCTTTTATTGCTTCGTCAAATTCTTCCTCTGACATCGCTGGTTTATCTCGTTTTGTCATGATAGTATCCCAGTTTGGTTTGGTAAAATTAATGTCCACAGGCTTAAATCTTAATGAAAAATTACCATAATCACATTGAGCTAACGGATCATTTGAACTTGCTTTTTTCCCGAACATCTGCTGAACCATTTGAGCATATTGCGAATAATTATCTCTTGTTATCTGCATAATATATTCCTCCATATTGGCATATATTTCATCTGTTCCAAATTCACTAGATTGAAAAATCAAACCTTCCACCGATTTTATTCTCCTCCGGTTTGATAGAATCCCAGTCAATGTTTTTGATCTTATCCAAAAGTTCTTCTTTTGAATTTGCCTGAACCGTAGTTTTTCTTACTTCGGTTTGTTTTGACTGTTCCTTTTTCTTTGCCTCTTTCTTCTCAGCAGCTTTCTTTTCCTGAAGCTTTTCAAGATATTCTTTCTGACTGGCTGATGATTTTTCCAGTTGTGCAAAGAAGGTTGTAGTTCCGTCACTATTAAAAGATATGCCAAATTTTGTTATTTTTGTATCAGCATCTGCATTATCGTTAGTCTTACCGAATGCTCTTTCAAAGCCGAACTGGGCATTGATTTCATCTGTCATACGCAAAGTTCCTTCAATACTATGCATTTTTTCAGCATCGCTTCAACTTCATCAACACCTGTTTCAGCTACATCTGCGATCTGATCCAATGTATAACCCTTTTTATACATATTCAGAATAAACTTTTCGCTTGTTTTTTCAGTAGCTCTTTCTTCAATTCCTGTACTCAGATTACACATAATTCTCACATCCTCTCTAAATTCTTGACTGATTGGAATATTATATTCATGTTCTATAATATCCAATTTTTCCTGTTCTTTCAATTCACTTGAAAGCAAAGCTCCAATCAACCGGTGCATTTCATATTTTTCATCATGTTCCGGAATCTCATTTGTGATTCCTATTAGCACAATGTTTAACAGGTCGAGATTACCTTTCCAGTTACATGGTTTCAGCAGCTCATCTTTTGTCAAATGGATATGGCTTAGGCTGTTATCATCCATGTTCATACATATCCATATGCTGAATACCTGCTTAATGTCGTCGTAGTTAGTATTTACAAAATCTCTTTCCTTTTGTGACGAAATCAGCCTGCTCACATAAAAGATTGCCCGATTTAAAATTTTATATTCCGTCGGCTCATCCTTCTGAGCCTCAATATTCACAATAATCTGCGAAAGTCCATTCTTCATACGGACATAAAAAATAATATCAAATCTGACTAATCCTTCATTAATTTCAGCATTTTCTGTATTAAGACCTACAATACGCTGTCCTGCAGCATCTGGTTTTTCCATATTTGCTAATCCCGGCTCAACCGGAACAACGCTAATACTCGGTTCGCCTTCGATGTATTTCACAACATCTTCCGGCTTCATTCCTTTAAATTCATCGACTGTTTTCACCAAAATATGTGCTAATATACTCTTCTGTGCCAGTAACCTTTTAACACGAGTATCATATTGTGCCTTATCTCCTGCTGCATTCACAGCATTTGCTATTTCTGTATTCAAGTCGGCATCCCTCCTTTTGTACTGTGCATAACACTTCTAAGATTCCGCAAAAGGCTCTCTGCCTTAATATCATTATAAGCGAGGGGCTTTGTGAAATCAACTGATTTTTCATTACTTACTATTAAAGAGGAAGCCGGTACATGTGGAGTGCACCGGCTAAAAATATGAAAAAGATTAATATGAGTATTTCTTTTGTTTACAGTGTCAGTATACAGGGCAATTGTGAAAATGCTGTGTTTACTTTCTTACTCTTTTATAAACAAAATATTAATGTAACAAAACCAAAAGAGCCTCTTCGTACCCTTCACATAAAGAAGTGAAGGGTACGAGGGCATCTCTGCATCAAATTACGGTATAGTCTTCGTGGCTATGCCGTTTTTTCTTTTTCTGAATGTTTCTGTTTCAAGCGTTCTTGGAACATTTCTTCATATTCTTCAGCAGATGGGGCGTTGATAATACCGATACCATTATAGTAAATATCAATCGGATATACGGTCTTTTCATCTATCATCTGTTTCTTAGATACCATAATGCAATCGATAAACTCATTGATGATGGCAGGCGTAAGTTCCTTGATTTCCGTATAACGCCTGACTTTCTCCACAAATTCTGACACATTTGCGGCTTTGTCATTCTGCATTTCAATGTTTGCTTTTAACTGGACAAGAGATTCTTTTAAGGCTTTTTGCTCAGTTTCGTAGTTTGCTGACATTGTTGCAAAACGCTCATCGCTCAGTTTGCCCACTACGTTATCCTCATAAATCCTCTGAAATAATATGTCAAGTTCCGCAATACGTTTTTCGAATTTGGCTAATTCACGCCGCTTCTTGGCAATTTCTTTCCGCTGTTCCTCGCTTGATTTGTCAAGCATCCATTCTATTTTTGTCATTTCAATACTTCGCTATCGCTCTAAAAAAACAAGTTGCTCATAGACTTATAAACAAAAGGAATATACAAACAAAACAAAGTAAGGCGTTCCCATAATCCTTCATATTCCAAAATGGTATTTTAAAATTGCTCTTTATCTCCCATAACAAAACAGGCGAAGAAAATAAGAGCGAAAACAAATGAGCTTATACTAATGATACCCTCAATTATGTCTTTTTGCTTAAATAATACAATTCCATTTAGAAGCGGAAAAAATAATAAAGTCATAAAACCGATTGCAGCACCTACACCATGTATCTTCGAAGCGGTAGTAACCATTTCTTTGCTTTCGTTTACACTAAAAAATCCAGAAATAAGCCCCGCACCAACAGCAAAAATTCCAATCGAAAGAAGCATGAAAAACGCCAGAACAGGAAACCTTGCTTTTAATGACAAAAAGTATGCACCTGCTGTATATGCTAAGAAACCTCCAAGCCAGATAAGTCATAAATTATAAACAAATCGGACAGGACTTTGCGGACTTCCTAAAGCACTCATAACCATTGTTTTGCTGTTGTATGCAGCATAAAACTGTTCTAATATGCACAAGACTAAAAACTCTCCTATAATCGTGAATAACAAAATTATATTGAATAACCGATTGTCTGCTATGTTCCTCATTTCGTTATTCTCCTAATATTTCTTTATGCTTCCTTGAAAATTATGGGCTTTTTCCAACAGCGGTCCTTTTGCCCCCATAGTAAATGCAATATCACTGCTGCGAATAGATAGCAACTCCATTCCAGATTGTAGTTCTAAAACCGACAAAGTGCTATGTGGCAATTTAATCACACCATTTTTATAAATATCAAGCCAAGCATATTTACACCCTTTATATTGCATAAACTCACCCTCTGAAAGCAAACAATCCCTTAATACAGGACAATCCTCTAAAATATGCTTTAACTTTGAGTTTGACAGCAACGAATATGTAGTAATGCAAAAACCTCCTGTTATTTTGCTTCCTGTAAAGATAATAACTTTCCCATCTCGTGTTGCATCATACTCCAACAATGCTTGTGGTGGAATATGAATTGTTAAATCTGGGCGTATAACAGAAAGCCCAAATACAAATTTACCTCCTAGTATTCCATTTTCAAGTTGATTGTGGTATAATGGTAGTGTATATTAAAATTACTTTATGTATATAGTACTATAAATGTAAAGGAATGTCAATGAGGAAACCGTATGTTATCAAAGCCTGCCACTATGCTTTTAGGTCTTATTTATGAAAAACCACTTAACGCATATGAGATAATAAAACACTTAAACTACATGAATGTAAAATGGTGGTTTAATATCGCCGATTCAACAGTATATTCTACTTTGAAAACCCTTGAAAAAAAGGAATACATAACAGGCACAACTGAAAAAGTTGGTAATATGCCAGACCGTACAGTTTATAGCCTTTCAGACAAGGGAAAGTGCGTGTTTCAAGATACGCTTAGGAAATCAATCACGCAATTTAACTATGATACAAACATATTTTCTATTGCTGCCTTCTTTCTGAACACATTTACACCTACTGAGCAGCAGAAACTTTTACAGGAACGCCTTAGTGTTTTGCAAAAATATCGTGAAGGGATTGAAAAGCAAATCAATCCATTATGGGAAAGCGAAGTTTCCGCCATACATTCAGCGAATGTAAAACGAATGATTGATTTAGTTGATGCAGAAATAGCAGGAACAAATTGTATTCTTAAAAATTGTAATGAAGTTCAATAGTTAGAATGAAAGAGCCGATGACTGTGAGTTATCTCACAAGTTCATCGGCTCTGCATTCTTTTATAGGGTCTTAGGGAAAAAATCCCCTAACAAGCGAATTTGGATAACCAAATTCAGTGCTTGGTAAGACATAACTTTTTCATATATACCAAGAAAAGTATATTTTTTAATCATATCAAAATATATATTTACATATATATATAATTACAATA
>OLXW01000412.1_pt1 | contig 29771 bp, 29 predicted proteins | sample 1673551 | NCBI WGS metagenome assembly OLXW01 (sample SAMEA103958114, study PRJEB25191) | human gut metagenome | reverse complement strand
AAATCACAATCATAAAAATAATTCATTTTACTATTGACTTTTTATTAGCAGGCTTCCATATGTCATATGCCCTGGCAGCACATGCATTCACTTTTGAATTCTCATTGTCAGGCAGCTCCGGATTTATGAGCCGCTGGTCAATGGCACATTTGCGTCCATCGCTCGTTACCTTGAGCATATTGTCGATGCTTGAATCAACCCCGCCGTTTCGTATGTTCTCCGCCCTGTCCCCAAGAGATTTGACTATCTCCTGCTGAAATTCACTCGGCTTTAAGACCACATTCTCGTAATCACATTCAGGTACAGGAAGTTTAAGCATGTCAGCTGTCTGTATGTCTGCACTCTCTTTAAAAAGGGATATAAGCTCCGGCAGGTTAAAAAACTTTGCAAATCTTGTCTTTGCACGGTATCCTGTGCCCTCAGGGGCAAGTTCTATTGCTGTCTGTGTCTCTCCGAATGTTGAAGCCCATGCATCAAAATTCTCAAAGCCAAGCTCCTTTAACCGTCCCGCCTGCAGATAACGCATATTGGTATAAAGCTCAGTCATGGAGTTTGATATAGGTGTTCCGGTAGCAAATGTTATGCCGCGGCCGCCTGTTATCTCATCAATATATCTGCATTTTCCGTACATGTCCGATGCCTTCTGCGAATCATTCTGTGATATTCCTGCAACATTTCTCATTTTTGTAAACAGAAACAGGTTCTTAAATTCCTGGCTCTCATCAACAAACAGCCTGTCAACTCCAAGCTGTTCAAATGTAACTGCATTATCCTTTCTGCCTGCATCATTAAGTTTAGCAAGCCTTACCTCCAGATTTTTCTTTGTCTTTTCCATCTGTTTTATAGTAAAATGCTCGCCGTTTGATGCCTTAGCCTCACTTATCGACTCTGTAATCTCATCTATCTGTTCCTGCATGAGTCTCTTCTGTCTTTCATCTGACAATGGTATTTTAGCAAACTGGGTGTGTCCTATGATAACTGCATCATAATCACCTGTTGCAATCCGTGCACAGAAACGTTTTCTGCGTGCCGGTTCAAAATCCTTTTCAGTTGCAGCAAGAATATTTGCCCCCGGATACAGACGCAGAAAATCCCCTGCCCACTGTTCTGTCAGATGGTTGGGAACAACAAAAAGCGACTTGTGGCACAGGCCAAGCCTCTTCGATTCCATCGCAGAAGCAATCATCTCGAAGGTCTTTCCCGCTCCCACACAGTGTGCAAGCAGCGTATTGTCTCCATACATGACATGTGCTACTGCATTCAGCTGGTGAGGCTTCAGCTCCACATCAGGTGTCATTCCCGGAAACTTGAGATGTGATCCGTCATACGTTCTCGGTCTTGAGGAGTTGAATAGCTCATTGTATTTTTTTACAAGTACCTCTCTTCTTTCCGGATCCCTGAATATCCAGTCCTTGAACGCCTCCTTTAATGCATCCTGTTTCTGCGACGCAAGCATTGTCTGCTCCCTGTTGACTACACGCTTTTCGCTGCCGTCAGGCTGAGGTATCCTGTCATAGACTTTTACATCCTTAAGGTTCAGCGTATTTTCAAGTATCTGATAAGCGTTAATTCTGCCGGTTCCATATGTGCCTGTGACAAGGGGATTGAAGGAATCCGCATTCTTTCCTTTTATGTTCCATTCACAGTTTATTGGTGCAAACTTTACCGCCACCCACTCCCTTGAAAACAGTCTCTGCGGTGTATGCAGCACATCCTTCATGAACTGCTCTATATACTCTGCGTTAATCCATGTGGCCCCAAGCCTCACTTCTATCTCTGATGCTGTAAGAGGTTTTGGCATTGCCTTCTTAAGATATTCCACATTATCGGAATACGATGCATCCCCCTGTAATGCTTTTTCTGCAGAAATCAGTTTCTTTCTTATGTTTCCGGAAAGATATTCCTCTGAAGTCTGCCAGGTACCGGATTCCGGCACCTTAAAAATAATGCCCTTAAGGTCACTTATTATTTTCTCCCGGCTTTTCCCAGTAAGCCCTTCCATATATTCAAGGTCAACAGCTGCTTTTTCTCCCATCGAAACGGACAGTGCCTCAACAGATGTATCCACATGTGTAACAGGGACAGCCTTTCTGATGGTTCTTTTGGTAAACATGTCCGCTTTGCCCGCAACCTTTCCGTCATCATCAGTCTCTTCTAGTGATGATATAAGGCTGTAGCCTGCGTCTTCCCTGAATGCGGTCTGGTTTGTCCTGGAATTTAAGTACCCGAACTTTTTTACGAAGCTGTCGTAAACACTGTTGAGCCTTGCCTGTGATGCCCTGATTTCTTCATCGGATGCATCATCAAGCTGTAATTCAATAAGCTCTGACACGCTGTCCCGCACATCAATCAGGCCTTTCATGCGCTCAGCTGTTTTTTCCGGAATGTCCTGTGGACGCATTATTGAATTTTCCCTGTAATATATTTTTCCATTTACTGAACAGTAGGAGAAATTTTTAACTCCTGCCTCTGCAGGTATGCTTTCATCCTCAAGTTCTTCATCAGATATTTCAGTATCATCAATGGAAATTTCACCATGTATCATCTGTACAGCCTGCCTGAGCCTGTCTGCCAATGAAGTGCCGGATTCCGGTACGCAGGCACTCTCCATTCCATGCGGACCGCTTACCATTTCCATTTTGCCAAGCACCATGTGCGGATTGTTAATGAAATAGCTGTTCATCTCTATTCCATTTTCATCTGTGTCCAGATGTATCCAGTCTTCATCCGTATCTATGTACATATCCCTCTTCTTCAGGAAAATAATGTCTGATGTAACAGATGTTCCGGCATTTTTAAACGCATCGTTTGGAAGTCTTATTGCTCCTAGCAGCTGTGTTCTCTGGGCTATATACCTTCTGACTGAAGGATTAGCCTTGTCCAAGGTGCCCTTGCTTGTAATAAAAGCTATCACTCCGCCCGGACGCACCTTGTCGATTGTCTTTGCAAAGAAATAATCGTGGATATAGAAATTGTGTTTGTCGTAGGCTTTATCCAGAACCTTGTACTGACCGAACGGCACGTTTCCTATTGCCACATCAAAAAAATCATTCTGAAAATCTGTCTTTTCATAGCCCTTCACTTCAATGTGTGCATCAGGATATATAAGCTGCGCCATCCTTCCTGTAACAGGGTCAAGCTCAACTCCGTATAGTTTTGATGCACTCATATCTGCAGGCAGCCCTGAGAAGAAATTACCTATTCCCATGGATGGTTCAAGTATATTTCCCTTTGTAAAGCCCAGGTTGTGGAGTACATCATACATTGCATTTATGACTGCCGTGTCAGTAAAATGTGCATTAAGTGTGCTCGCCCTTGCACTGTCATATTCAGTGGTTGTCAGCAGGCTTTTTAATATGTCGTATTCTTCTGACCATGAAACATTTTCAGCATCAAATATTTCCGGTATTCCTCCCCATCCAAGATATGCGGACATGATTGTCCTCTCATCGGCTGTTGCAGGACGTTTTTCAATTTCTATCTGCTTGAGGATTTTGAGTGCTGAAATGTTACGCTGTGCTTTCTGCCTCTTGGTAAGTGTGGATGCATCAGCTTCTGCCAAAACTAAAAGAGCAGTGTAATCAGCTGCTCTTTCGGTAAAATCTTCATTATTCTGTTGTTCTGCATTATCCGGATGTTCAACCTCTGTTTCATTTAATGCCTCCGGCTGAGTATCATTTTCAGCCTTATCAGGCTCTATATTTGTTAAGTCTGTGAAGCTGAGCTGCTCTGGTGCCTCTGATTTATATTTATCCGTGGACTGCTCCTGCATTTCTGTTGTTTGAGAAATATTATCTGATTCCTCAGCTTCCGGAATAATATCATTATTCTGTCTGTCACGGCTTTTGTACTCACCGGTTAGTATAAGGGTTCCGATTTCCTGTTCAACGCTGCTCCATGACAGTGTGCCTTCTGCTTCGCCCTGCTCATCACGCCACTGGAAACGTATGCCCTGAGAACCATATGTGTCATATCCATGAAGCCCCATGCCGTCAACCGGCCAGCTCGCCCCGCCAAGTCCGTATTCCTTTTTGATAAGTGCTGTTCTTTTACCGGCTTCCATCTCATTCTGGAAAATCTGTACGACTCTGTCAAAGCCTCCTTCAAAGCCGGTTCCACGGAGCATGACCTGTTTAATATAGTCATGAGGTATATAATCAGCTTTCCGCGGATTCAGATAGCCGTATTTTTCTACCTTTATGCGCTGCTCATCCTCTGTAGGCAGCTCTGGAATGAAATACAGTCCGGTGCCGGATTCCGGTACATACTCATCCTCACCGGTACCGGATTCCGGTACAATTTCATTTTCTATAAAGTGTAGATCACTGTATCCCTCACTATTTCTTCCGCCCTGTTCAGGATGCTGTTCATCATTCGTATCCATTTCAGCTGGTCCTGCATCTTCAGCTGTTCTGTCACTCCTTCCTTTATTTTCATCTGCGGCACGATTCTGTCCATCTCGTCCTGTGCTCTCTTCTGTACCTTTAGGCAGTGTTCCTGAAGTTCCCCGAACATCAGCATCGTATCGAACTTCGCCCTGTAATTCTTTTTGAGCCATGTCCTGTGCATAAGTCCGAATTTCGTCAGCGGCTCCTGTGGTTCCTTGTTCGGTATAAGGTTCGGTATCTCGTAATCCCCTGCTTTGATGTATTCGAGTTCCATATGTTTTATCCTCCCTCTCTGTACTTTTACGCTTTAAAGCATTATAGTCCACACTGGGGTCCCTGTCAATACCATGCACCCTGTCATAGGTTAAAACTGCAATTCCAACTTCACGCAGTGCCTGCTGTGCTGCATCCGTCATGCGTGAGGAAAGCTCACAGAAATCACTTTCAGACATGTCTTTTATAAATGACATATCATAATCAGGAAAATCGCCTGTCGATAAGCCCATTCTTTCCTTTATCATCCGGTTAAGGCCGTACCTGAAAAAAATCCTGACATTTCTGCGGTACTCATCCATCTTGTATTTTTCTTCATCAAGTTCACTTAAAGGACTGTTTTCAGACGAATACTTTTCTTGTGCAATATCAGCTGCATACTCATCAGCCAGATATTCCACAAGATAATCCATTGTATGTTCTATAGATGGCTCCTTTGTGTCATATTTATCAGTCTGCGGCTGTAATCCATATACTTTTAACAGACGATTCTGTATCGTTTCCGTGTGATATGGTTTTCGTATCCACAGTCTCGGCAGATGTCCTCCCATTTTGGGTACAACACTGGTTACATCCCATACATACTTAAGTTTTCTGCTGTTGCTTTCATCAATAAGGGCAATGCCGCGGTTGCCTTTCTTAATCCAGCAGCCCATTTTAGAGTTCCATATGTTCATTGTAGCGCATGCAACAGCATCAGGCCGCTGTGCATATATGAGAATCTGATCCATGAAACGGTACCTGTACACACGTGATGCATGTTCAAGAAAATCGTTCCAGGCATTTAAGTCTTGTCTGATGCGCGACTGTGTTTCATGAGCCAGCGCCTTAACTTCATATAGCTTCATTGGCTTTCACCTCGGATAAATGCTAGATTTCAGGTTTTATATTTTTTTCATAAGAAATATTTCTTGATTCCTGTGGAATAATATCAAGCTTATTACGCGTTACCATTTCTATTGAGTTCTCTTTCCTGTCGTACATATACACCTGGTTTGAGAGCCTTTCAGACGGACTGACAACATCCATGTTTGTCTGCTGTACGAAAGCCGAAAGGTCATCACAGTCTGGCACCAGCCTTGCATCCATGGCAAGCACTTCATGCGTGCTTGAAGGAATGATAATCAGATTTCCTTCCACCTGGTCGGACAGTTCCTTAAATACCTCTGTGTTAAGCAATACTGTTGCACCATTATTTGAAGTATTCTGAACGATCCACGGATATCCGTCAGACAGTCTGCTTACATCCCCTCCTAATAAGTCTGAAATCTGCTCATCGCTCATTTCCCTGTCTTTAAGCTGGCCATACACATAATCAAACAGGTTGGTTACATTCACTTCAAAAAGTCGGGACATATTTTTTTCTGCCGTATCAAAAAGTTCCGTCTCTGACATTCCAAGCGCAGCTGCAATTGCATTATTCACCATAATCGTTTTTGACAGTCCATCATGGTCAGACAGGCATATATTATAAGAAACAGTCAGGTCGTTCAGCTGTCTTGTCGGGCACCCTGCCAGTCTTTGAGCATTAGCTTTCGTATTTGAAATTTCATAAATGATATTATGCCTGAATCCCTCCTCCAGTACATCCTGATATTCATTCTCCGGTGCTTCATCATATGCAAGCAGTACAATGTCTGCAGCATTTTTTGTAACAAGTTCAATATCCTCTGACAGTTTGTAGTCCTCATACAGCTGTGTCAGATTAATTACGGGACACACATTTGTATCTTCTTTTCTTACTACAAGTCCGTCATAATCCATGCCATTTACTTTTTTCACGCGCTGCAAATGAAGTTCTGAATTCTGAAACTCCGGTGGCAGATAGTCAAGTACCGCATTTTCCACAACATCCTTAAAAATTTCATATTTCATCATTATTTTTCATCCTCCTTTATCTCAGTCTCTGCAGTCTTTTTCAGATATGCAATCATCCTGTCCGTCTCATGTTCATCAGTCCTGTGCTGCATCTCCATCAGATAAATTTTTTCGTTCATGTTCCATTCTCCTTTAAATTTTTATATATTTTTGTTAAACGTTCCGGATTCCGGTACGTGGGTAACCTTTTTCGTTTTTCTGCCGGTAAACTCCTGTTCAGTCTTTTTAATTCTTCTTAACATGCGCAGTTCTTTTCCAAGTTCCTTTATCTCTTGTGAAAGTCTTTCCATATCTTTTTTTGAAATATCATCATCCGGCAGATATTCCTTGAGCTGTTCATATTCATCCTGAAGGGCTTCAAAAGCTTCATCACTGATATCAGGATTCTTCAATTCGTTTTCTATCTGCTCTTTTCTGTCAAGCTGTTTTTTTTGTCCACTGTCCAATGCCTCTGAAGCATCCTTTTTATTCCACTTTTCCCTTTTAAGTGAATTTATCATTTCTTCAAGCCTGTTTTCCCGGTCCTGTATGTTATTCATGGTTTTTAAATTGTTCTTTTTAATGTATGAGCACTCATCGAGAAGCCTGTCTATGGCCATAATGTCTCTTCTTACCCCTTTCGTTACTGCATACGGATTAGGCAGTCTGTAAAAGCTTACAGCCTGATAAAGCCTTCGGTATGTGCCTGTGTTTTTGTATATTTCATCAATGGATGCAAGCTTCTCTTTTTTCTCAAGATTTTCAGCAATTTCTTCATACATCCTGCTTCCGCTTTTCTGCTTTATGCGTTTTGCTATATCCTCCGGAGAATATCCGGATGGCATGTTATAGCTTCTTCTTCTGTGTTTTTTTCCGGCATCGTCCGTGTATGTGTATGTAAAATAAGTCGCGTTCTTCTTCTTTGACTTTCCGGCTCTTACTGAATATCCTGCAATCTTCATATGCTCCATGAACTCCGGCAGTGTATCAGAATGTTTTAATGCCAGGTCAATGTCTGCTCTTATCACATGTGTCCAGTTCATTCTTCCGTTTTTCTTTTCATTCCATTCTGCATATGAGAGCCCTTTCTTTTTATTCTCTTCAAATTTCAGCGGCTTAAGGCCATGCTCCATGCATATTTCATCCGTAACCGGCTGTATATATCTTTCCCAGTCACCATTTTCATATCTGTATTTGTAGCCGTCAGTTCTGCTTACAGAATTAAATATAAGGTGCGAATGGATATGCTTTTTGTCAGTGTGTATTGCAAAAACATAATCATAGTTTTCGCCAAGATACTTTTTTGCAAACTCTTTTGTAATTTTATAAGCTTCATCCGCATCTGTTTCCCCCGGCTCGAATGAAATTACAAAATGATATCCCTGCCTGCCATGCAGCTTTCCATACAGTTCTTTTGTGTCAAGGAATGTCTTTATGATATCTTCACTGTCATATCCCGCATTGCCGCCGACATATAAACCATCGCACGTTTTTGCTTCGTTATTTTTTTCATCAAGAATATATTTCACAGCATTGGCCAGATGTCTGTGTGGCACCGCCGGTGCCTCCTTCATATGCATAAGTTTTGTTATTGCCATATTTTGCCTTTCAAAAAGAGCGTACCGGAATCCGGTACGCTCCAAACAATATATTAAAATATTTTACAATTTGATCGGCTTGGATTTGTTCATTCCTCTATTTTTTCCGTGAGCTTTTCCAGCCTGGCGTTTAATTCTTTCATGAGCTCAACAACATATTCTGCATCACGCATGTCACCGATATTACTGTTAAGCCTGTGTGCTATCTGATTGATGTTCACTCCGATTTTTCTGACCTGATAGTTAAGGTCTTTTAATTCCATGTCTACACGAACGTCTTTTTTTCCTGTCTGTGATAGCACAAGGTTCCTTATATAAGCAGACAGGTCCCATCTGCCTCCATATGTGAACCGTGTTTCAGTTTTTTTCATTTTATCAATAAGAGTGTACTCCTCCTGTGTCACCCTGAAGGTTATCTTTCGGTCTTTCATTTTCACTATCCTCTAATCCTGTCAGAAGCTGTATCTTCTCCCTGAAGCTTTCAATATTATCTGCATCAACTTCACCAAGCAGGTCTCTTACTATGTCTCCGATCAGTGAATCATTTTCGCGCTTCAGACGTTCCTCTTCTTTTTTCAGTTCGTCTCTTAATCCCTTGATTTTTTCTTTGTATTTCTGTTCTGATTTCTTTTGTGCCTCTGTCGTTTTTGCAATCTCAAGCTGAAGCTTTTTTATTTTTTCGTTAGTCATTTTTTCCTCCAATAAAAATGAACAGGCGGTGTTGAATCTGCCTGTCCGTTTCTTTTACAATTATATTCTACAACATGCAATTATTAATATCTACCACCACTTACTACCACCATTTTAAGTTGGCAGGTCAGGCAGGTCATCATTCATGTACTCTGCCTGTTTTTGGTATTCCCTGTGACGCCTGTACAGAGTGGCTTTTGATACACCAAGTGACTCGGCAGCCTGTGTTACGGTCATGCCTGAGTCTATCATCCTGTAGACCTTTTCCATATCTATCCAGGTGCGGCTTTTCTTTTTTCCAAGATTCTTTCTTACTGTCATGTTATCCATCTGCACTTTCCTTCTTTCTCCTTAAGTGCTTTCGTTCCTCCTCCATCCTCCTGTATAGGGTGCGCGGTGATACCTTCAGTCTTGACGCTATCTGCCTGTTAGGCAGTCCCTGTCTATACAGTATAAGATACTGATCCATGTCAATTTCTTTTCTTGGTCTGTGCGGATATTCTTTTTGTTTTTTTTCGCTCACAAAAACCACCTCCGGCTCACGATTTTTTTCCAGTCTGTTCATATTTTTTTACTTGATTTGCCCCTTGATTTTTTCTTGTCCGGCTGTTGGGGTAAACCTCTGTTTCTGTTATGTGTCAGAATTGTCTCACTGTGTTTCAGCATCATTTCACTGACATATCACAAGTGTCTCTTTTATGTTTCAAATGCGTTGAAAATGTATTCCAAATGCGTATAATTACGTTTCAATTTTATCTCACATGTTGCATATATGTCTCTCATTTGTTTCAAAACATGTTGTTTATGTGCGTTTTAAGTCATTTTTCGAGCAGAAACACGCTTTATTACATTCTCAACGTAGACTAATTATTTGCAAGATACGCATTCTGTCCGACAGAATGCATTTCTTGTCAAGGGCACCGCCCCTGATACCCCGGTAAAATATTTTTTTATATCATGACATCACGCTTTTCATCCAGCCATTTAAAAAATCCTGACATGAAATATCAGCATCAGCTGAATAAAAATCGCTCCTGTACCTGTAGACTGATTCAATCAGGCTGCTCTGGACTGAAAGTATTTCTTTTTGCTCTTCAGTCAGTGTTCCAATGAATTCATAGAGTTCATTTTTTATCTGCTTTCTTACTTCAATTTCATCAGAGTGTGCAAAAATATTTTCCTTGCTTGTTGCCATCATTGAAAGAAAATATCTCTGAAATTCGTTTGCAATTTTTTCTTCTAACATCATATCTTTTCTCCTGTGGTTTACTGTCCGGCTGTTGCATCCTGTGTCTGCCCGGCCTGTGGCTGCGATGTGTCCTGTGTCTGTTCCGCCGACTGTCCTGCCGCTGCATCAGTGGTTTCCGGAAAGACCGCATTGGGATCATCTTCCGGTGAAACATCACGTACATCAGGTGCATTGTCCTGTTCAGTCTCCGTGTTACTGCCTGAGCCGTCAGCTTTGATTTTTTTCACTTTAAGATATCCGTCTTCATCAAAATAATATTCTGTATCCGCCTCAGTTTCTTTTATTTTTTCTGTTGCATTTTCTGTCCCTGCCGTGGTTTCCCTGACTTTATTTTTTTCTGCATTATGAGTATTTTTTATAAGCATTACCCCCATTACGCATGCAGCTGACACGAGCAGGATAAAAAGCAGGATAAAAAGTGTCCTGCGGATTTTTTCATATGGATTTTTTCTCATTATCTTCACTTCTTTCTCAGTGTAACCGGTGTGATGTATTCTTCAAGCTCGTCTGCATCAAATGCAAGCTCCCTGGTTTTTCTCTCATAGCCAAGTTCACTTATGAACCTTGTAACTGACATTCCATACCATTCCTTGAAGCCTAAAAATATAACCGGGAATGCAAGCGGTATTCCGAAATAACATCCGACATTCAGTGCTATGTTGAACTTGAAATATGCAAGTGCTGTTACACCTGCAATGATTAAAAGTGCAGCCGCAACACACAGCACTTCTTTTAATGTATAACCGAACATGAATTCATTTTTATATTCAGTGTCGGGGTCCTTGTTGATTGGTATTGTCATTAAATTATTCCTCCCTTAAAATCCAGCGTGCCGGATTCCGGTACGCTGTCAGTTATTTTCCTGTCCTGCCGCACCAGCCGCTGTATCATCCTGCGGATACTGCGGAGTTCCATAGCCGGCTATCTTTGAATATGTGATTGAATATGTATGCTCTTTTACATGGCTTCCTTTATGGTAAGGTGTGGTGCTGCTTCTTCCGCTGTTGCCTTCTATTGTTGTAAGCTTTTTTGTTTCAGGATTATATCCTGTCACAATTCCTGTATGGCTCATTCCGTTTCCGAAAATAATAATGTCACCTGCCTTTGGCACATATCCACTTGCTGCATCATGATACAGGTTATTGTTAATATACCACTGCTTTGAAGCTGCGACACTTGCAGTCTTTGGCATGATACCCTTTTCAATAAAGCCACACTTGTCTGCACAGTATGACACGAACATGGCACACCAGTTCGCATCCATCCCATACCAGTTTTTGTACCTGTATCCTCCGACTGTCTTGTCCGCATCATTAAGTTCATTCTGTGCTGCCTCTACTATCTGTGTGCAGACAGTTCCATTGTTATCACCCTGTCCTCCTGATGCATCGACAGCTGCCTGCATTGTTACCGTCAGGCTTGTAAGCATAACTGTAATACATATTATGGCTGCCACGAGAATCAGAATTAAATTGTTATTTTCTCCGGCCTGTGAAACACTGTAATCACTGACAGCCGCTGCAGTCTCATGCTTTGCCTGCTGTGTCTGTTCAGCCTGTGTCTGTGCTGTCTGCTGTTGCATTTTCTGTGAAATCTTTACTGCAGCCTGTGCAGCATTTTTTGCTGTATCAACAGCAGCTGTCACCGCAGCTGTCACCCCAAATGTTGCTGTACCGCTCAACGCTCCTGCCGTTGTTCTTACAGCAGTACCGGCAGACTTTACTGCAGTACCGGCAGCTGTCTGCACATTCTTATTTACCATGGTCTTTGCAGTGGCAGATGCAGATTTTGAAGCTGTTTCCGTTGAGTTAACAGTCAATATATTTTCTTTTTCTGTTTTATGTCCACGGAGATTCCTGTTTCTTTTAATGATATTAGATGTCCACTGTTTCTTAGACAGTTCCTTCTGGTACATTCTGTTATATCTTTTCTTCTGACGTCTGCTCAGGGTGCCATATAATGCTCTGCTCTCTTCTGCCAAAACGTTCTGAAGCTCAGGCATTTTTTCTTCTGAAGCATTATTATTTCTGTCTTCTTCATCATACCTGCCGTTAAACTGTACATCAAAATTTTTTACAGCATTCCCTGTTTTTTTCGCGGCCGATGCAGTAAATCCGCTCACATGTCTTATGACTGTTCCACCTGTTTTTATTGTACGCTCCGTGGTTCTTATTTTTGATTCCTGTGCCGTTATTACACGCATGTCATTTCCCCCGGTTTAAATCACAGATAAAAAGTTTCCTTTGAAATGTCAGTCTCTTCCTGTTTCTTTTTCTTTTCTGCCTGCTTATGGAAATTTGTATCAAATGATGCAAACAGCGGATTGCTCTCACTCATTCTCGCATCCATCAGATATACATTTCCACGCCATACAAGTACCCCGCAGCCTTCAGTATTTTCTTCAAGTGCCCTAAACTCTGTTGGTGAGAATTCCTGAATCTTGGCAAGGTTTGCTGCATCAAGCCCACCCTGGTCAAAGAACACCTTGAACGGACAGTTTGAGAACATGTCTCTCAGCGAAGGATTTTCAAGCACGTGTGTAATATTCTGGGCGGCAAGCGTAACTATGGCTCCAACCTTACGGTATGTCTCAATTGCATACAGAAGCTGTGCTGCCGTTGTTTCTTTCTCACACAGCACCTGCGCCTCATCCACAATCAGGTGGAGTGCCTGCTTTGTTTCCTGGTTTGTATCAATTCTCATGGAGAGAAAATGCATTATTGTCAGCATGCACGGCTCCCATATCTCCTCGTCAATATTTTTAAGACCGAAGCCTATAAGCCTGCTGTTCATGTCAAGGTTCGTTTCATGCGCAAACATGTCGTATACACCTGTGGTGTAATCCTCAAGTGAGTCGACTATCTCCATAATTATTCTCTTGTCTTCAGTAAACTCAACAGTATCAATCTGTGCTTTAATTTTTTCCCTGAGCAGCGGCAGCGTCGGGTATTTTTTCTTCTTTGCATGTTTTGAGGTCTCGTTAAAATATTCCTCATACATAGTCCTTACTGCACGTCCGACATAGTTCATGTGGATTCTGGTTACAACAATATTTGTCATGACTGATGCACAGAACGAATTAGAAAAGTTTGTCATCCTTGCAATAAATTTATTCCGAACATTGCTGTCACCATTCTCCACATAGTCAGGAATCTCATACGGATTCATATAAATTTTGCTCTGAGGTGTAAAATCAAAATACATTCCGCCTCTCAATGAGCGTATGAATTCCATCTGTTCATTATTCGGGTCAATTATAATCACATCATCATCTGTAAACAACAAAGGCTGTGCTATCTCTGTTTCCTTAATGAAAAATGATTTGCCGGTTCCTGTATGTCCTACCATAAAGCCATGAGGTGCAGGAAGAAGTTTTCTGTTACCGTATATGAGATGCTTAGTCGTTTTATTGAGGCCGTATACGGTTCCGTTTCTGTCATGCACATCTCCTGCATAGAACGGCTGGAAAGCTATAGCTGACGAGGTATATAAAAACCTCATATGATTTACCTGACGTCCACCTATCGGAAGGACAGTGTTTAATGCCTTAAGCTGCCTATGGTAATATGGTTCAAGCTCATAAGAGCTTCCCTTTGCCTTCTTTTTTAAAATATCCACCCTCTGTGTCAGCTCCTCAAGTGAATCTGCATACACCAGCACCAGAAGCCCGAGAAAAACTCCCTCCTCATCATTCTCATCAAGCTGATCCATGTCATCCTCCAGGCTCGTCTTCTTTTTGGTCAGGCTGTAGCTTGTAGTTGCTCCAAACTGCTTATTATTGTAATTTCTTGTACGCTCCTGGGCTATTACCCTTTCGTTATTTGCATGCGCATTTTCGAGTCTGTCATGAATTACATTCTTTGGAACACGCTGCATGTCTATCGTAATGTATGTCGGAAAAAGTACATCACTTAAGCTGTGTATTACCTTATCCTCTGAAAGAGACTGCCCAAACGCGGTTCCCACAAGCACTGATACGTATTGTTTATTGTTAATAACCATGTAGTCAGTATCAGGCTGTATTGATGCCGGAAGTATCTGGTTTTTCCATCCACTGTCATGTGGTGATATTCTTGCAGGAGGCAGGCACTCTTCCCCTGCACGTAACATTCTCGACAGCAGTACCATTCTCTCTTCTGCAGACATTTTGTATATCCTGCTCCTTAAGTTACGGAAAATATTTGACAGTGTAGTGTCAATCGTTGCAAAGTATGCCTCAGCTTCTTCCAGAGAGTGCGCACGGCATGTCACAGTAAGAATCATTGTCTTTCTGATGTCCCTTGTTCCTTCATCTATCTTCTGGTTAATCCACTTTCCTATTCCTTTTTCTATCACAGGATATTCCTGTCCGTTAATTGGATTGAATATCTCATTCACAAATGAATCCAGGTCTCTCTGTTCGTTTGCAAGTGTAATCTTAAAAGGTCCATCCAGAGATTTAAGCAGTGTCATTATCTCCAGCAGTGTGCTGTCCTTTTTAGAGGTATCCTTATTTACATAATTGATATCCTCGAACACATAGCTCTGATCATACATTGCTTCACCTGTCATTGGCTCAATCTTAAAGTTGCCGTTTTCATATGCTTTGTCAATGCAAAGCCACTCCTTGACGCTCCGCGGAACCTTTACTACCGGCACGCTTAAAGCTCTTCCCTTTTCAAATTCACTATTTGCATCTAATTTTGCCATTATGTTTCCTTTCCTTTAAATCCCAAAAGTCTGTTTCAGGAATAAGTCTGCACCTTTTACTCCTGCAGCTGTCAGCATCATCATGAACATATTTTCAATGCATCCGGTCGGCAGGATTATGTCAGTAAGAATGTTGTCTCCCAAGAAATCATGCAGGTTCAGCTTCGAGACCAGTACCACGAACATCACTATGACAACTATTGAAAATGATTTACTGAGTAATGTTTTAATCCATGCTCCTGCAGCATTCTGTATTCCCGGTCCTCCGGGAATACACGAAACCGCAAGTGGTCCCGTTGCTGCAAGCATGTATAACTGTATAGTTCTGCCAACCATTGTGATAAATATGGTAGCTGCACATACAATCGCTATTATCAGGAAGATTATGCCAATAACCATCAGTACCATAAGCTGTACTTCATTGACCGATGAATCTTCCAGTCCTCTAAAATCACTTTCACCTATTATAACCCCTCCGGTTACTTTGGTTACTGAAAATACCCATTTGCTGAACCATAGTACCGAATTTATTGCAAGATTGTCGAGCAGTACCTTAATCAGCACATTGACTCCGGTTTCAATCGTCATGCTCTCCCTAAGGTTTCCAACCTGCCTGCATATGCCTATGTAAAAGAAAAGATTCAGCATTGTGGCTGCTATTGCCTGAAAGAACGGAAAAAGAGTACCACTGACATATGCCCATGCTGTAGACGATGCACCTTGAGGTGTATTTAATCCAAAACCAAGGCTGAATCCCAACATATAATTGTATAGCTTAACTCCAAGAGTATATAAAGGTGCAAGGCCGCTTGTAATCCAGTCCATTAAACCACTCCTTTACATTATTGCTGCCAGTATCTGCGGTGCCATTGCCATTACAAAACCGCCTCCAATACGTTTGAATGCGTTTGCCTGCATTGTACCCTCAGACCCCTGAAAGGCGATGCCCCACTCTGAAATTCCCCAGAGTGTAATTATTGAACCGATGGATGAAACAATTCCACTTACAAGATTCTGCAGCGATGTAAATTTTGCTGTCACAACATTTGCTGCCTCCGCTGCGTATACCGGTGACACTTCACCTGCCATGATTACTGTAGTAATAAGCAGTGCAAGCATAACCTGGAAGAAACGTACCGCATCCACATTCTGTATTCTGTACTTTATCATTTTTATATGCCTCCCTATTTTTTCTTTTTTGCAAGTGCCACAATGCCTACTCCGATAAAGCTCAGCAGGAGCCATGAACCGAAGAATATCATTCCCATAAACTGTGCCATATCCGGCTTAAATTTAGCAAGCAGCGCCGTCAGCAATAATGCAAGCATAAATGCTGCTACAAATGTAACAATGAAACCAACTGGTATTTTCTTCTTTCTGTGCATAATAATTTTCTCCTTTTTTAAAAAACGCAGAGCCTCACAGCCCTGCGTTAATCATTGTTTGTAGGTAATTGGGTAACCCCCTAGTGTTTCTTCTTTGATACTGCTTTCTTCCTGAAGAATGAACAGATAACTGCCATTACTCCTGCTATTCCTGCAAGCACATACATAACCACTGACATGTAATCACCGGTCTTTGGCTTTGGCGGAGCAATCATTGTAATGGTCTGGGCTGCATCGTTGATGTCATTGTGTGATGCAATGGCATAAGCGCCATCTGCAGTCACAACATCAAGCTGCTCAAATACTACAAGCTGCTTTCCTGTCATGCCTTTTCCATTGAATCTGAATGTCACGTCAACTACTCCCTCGGTGCCTGCCGCTGTAAACTCAGTTACTGCAGTTACTTCCTTTCCGTCAATCACAAGTGCTTTTCCTGTAGCCTTGTCCATGAGCTTTCCTGTCACTCTGTAGGTCTGTCCCTGTACCAGATTCTGGTACGCTACTGAATCTACAATAGTAACGCTGCTGTCAGCTGTTGAGCTGTGATCCTTTCGCTCACCATCGATGGCCGTTGTTCCAATCTTCGGAACATAAAGTGTCTGTGCCTCATCTGTGATATCGGCATGTGTCGCTATGAGATTATTCTCATAGTAGACATCCTCAAACATAACAATTGTTCTTCCTGCAAGAAGGCTCGCATCAAATGTAAATACCACATCCACTTTGCCTGTTGCTTCCTTCGCAACAAACTCTGCCTCTGCCGTAACATTGTTTCCGTTTGCAATAACCGGTGCTCCGTTTGACTTGTCTACTGCAGTTCCGACTACCTTATACTTCTTTCCTGGTACCAGATTCCGGTACGATACAGTATCGACTATCTTTGCACTCTTCTCAGCATAAAACATGCTGGTGCCTGACTTTGCATCCTTTGCTGTGGTCTTAATCTGTGGCACGCTGATGGTCTGGTTCTCATCATTGTAATCTTCATGTACCGCAATGAGCACCTCTTTAACTTCACTGTTGTCGGCTGGATTGTTATTTTCATTATCTACCTCGACCTTGTTTGATGTGTTATCTGTTTTATTCTGTATGTTTCCTGATTCAGATGCATGCTGTGTATCATCAGGATTTGCATCAGCATTATCCGCATTTTTTACGAGATAAAGCTTCTCAAACAGCACCATTGTCTTTCCGGCAAATTCCTTTGCACTGAATGTAAACTCAACATCCACAGTGCCATCTGCTGTCTCAGGTGTGAATACAGCCTCGGCCGTGATATCCTTGCCGCCATTCTGCAATGGCTTTTTAGTGTCCTTATCCATTACGGTTCCTGCAACCCTGTATGTAAGGCCTGGGATAAGGTTTTTGTATGTTACTGTATCTTTTACTTTTACATCATCCCCTGCATTTGACAGATGAATGCCTGTCACCTCATCAAGAGCCTCTGTTGCAATGGCTGGCACGTAAATGGTCTGTGCCTCGTCATTTATGTCAGCATGTACTCCTACAAGCCTGTTCTCATAACGGATTTCCTCAAACATTACAATGGTCTTTCCGGCTAAATTACTTCCGTCAAAAATGAAATCAACATCCACTTTTCCGTCTGCTGTCTCAGGTGTTATCTCAGCTTCTGAAGTTACTGCTTTTCCGTCTGCATCCTTAATCACCTTTCCGGTTTTCTTATCCACCGCTGTTCCTGTTACCTTATATGTCTTTCCAGGAATGAGATTTGTGTACTCGACAGTATCCGTGATTTTGATATCCTTCTCAGCATATGTGAGCTTCGTCTCTGTCTTTGTGTCTGTTGCTGCTGTCTTTACTGATGGAACATAGATAATCTGTGCTTCATCAGAAATATCAGCATGCACGCCAACGAGCTTATTGTTGTAGTAGATGTTTTCATACATTACTACAGTCTTTCCTGCAAGTGTGCTTCCGTCAAATACAAACTCAACATCGACTGTACCATTTGCTTTTTCTGCCTTAAATGATGCCTTTGCGGTTACATCCTTTCCTGCATCGTCCTTTAATGGCTCGCCTGTTTTCTTGTCTATTGCAGTTCCTGTGACTGTGTATTTCTCACCCGGTACCAGATTCCGGTACGCTACTGTATCCGTAATATGAATGTCCTTCTCTGCAAGTGTGAGCTTTGTTGCAGTCTTTTTGTCAATGGCTGTTGTCTTTACTGATGGGATATAGATTGTCTGTCCCTTGTCATTGATATCCTCATGGGCTGCAATCTCTGCCTTTCCATAGAACATCTTTTCAAATACAACCACTGTTGTATCATCAAGACCCTTTGTGTTGAAATGAAAATCTACTGTTGTCTCTCCGTCAGCTGTATCCGGTGTGAAATCGGCTGATGATGTAACGCTATTGCCGTTTACTGTCACAGCCTTGCCGGTACGCTGATCCATGAGTGTTCCGGAAATGGTGTATGTCTTGCCCGGTACCAGATTCCGGTACGCTACTGTATCAGTAAGAGTCACATCACTGCCTGCCAGTGACATGTGCGAGTCAGTGTCCTTATCCTTAACACTTGTAAAAATGAGTGGAATGTGGACTGTCTGTGCCTCATCATCAATGTCTGCATGTACTGCAATAAGCTTGTCCGTATAGTAGACATTCTCGAAGAATACCACTGAACGTCCGGCCATGGCTGTTCCATCAAATGTAAACTTCACATCCACACTGCCGTCTGCTGATGCTGCAGTAAACTTAGCTGTCGATACAAGCTCGTTTCCGTCTGCGTCTGTAAGAGGCTCTCCTGTTTCCTTGTCTACGGCTGTTCCCCTGACTGTGTACTCCTTGCCCGGTACCAGATTCCGGTACGCTACTGTATCTGTGACAGAGACTTCCTTCTTTGCCTCGCTCACGTTAATCTTTGAGCTGTCATCAGTGGCTGTTGTCTGTGCTGCCGGAATGTGGATTGTCTGGCCCTCATCATTAATGTCCTTATGCTCTGCAACCTCCACATCCTCAAGTGTAAGTGTCTCATAAACTACAAAGCTCTTTCCTGCAAGTCCTGTTGTATCGAACTCAAACTTGAGCTTCTTTGTGCCCGATGCACGTCCTGCCGTGAAAGCCATCTCCTGTGTGACAGGCTCTCCGTCAACAAGCAGCTCTTTTCCTGTTTCTTTGTCCATAAGCACACCGCTTAACGTGTATGTCTCACCCTTTAAGAGGTTAGTGTATGTGACTGTATCGGTGATAACAGCTCTGCTGTCTGCAAGTGTAAGATGATCAGCTGTCTCACTGTCTGTGGCTGTAGTGTGGATTTCAGGGAAATAAATAGTCTGGTCTTTATTCTCCATATCCTCCTCTGTGGCTGCCACGTAATCGCCATATGTGAGCTTCTCGCATACAACTACTGTCTTTCCGCCAAGTGCAGATGAATCAAAGTTAAAGTGCATATCGAGCACCTTCTTTGTTCCATCAGATGTAAATGTCTGTGAAGCTGTCACCGGATTTCCGTTAACCATGACTGCTTCGCCTGTGTCCTTGTCCATGAGTGTGCCGGTAATTGTGTAATCCCTGCCTGCCATGGTGTCCGTGATTGTTACTTTGTCAATGATGTCTGTATCTGCCGATGGCTTGATAATCTGGTACTGCGTCTTTGCATCAGATGCCTGTGTTGTGATAACAGGTGTTGGCTCTGAATGGTTCTCGATTGTACCTATATCAACTGTAACCGTGTCTCTTCTGATAGAGAACTCGCCCTTATAGAGGATTTTTCCCCTGTTGTTGTCACAGGAAAGCTCCTCAAGTGTGTAATCACCATAAGGCATTGCTCCAACCGAGTCATCGACCTTTGCACTGCCATCTGCGGAAGAAAACCACAGTCCGTCATACGCACCGCCGCCGTTTGTGTTCTTTGAGTGTGCGTTCCAGCTGCTCTCTGAGCTGAAATAACCGTTCTCATCAGTTTTGATGATGTGGTTCTCTCCGGTTTCCTTGCATGTAACCCTGAATGGAATGTCGCTCATTCTGTTCTGATTATCTGTGTCAATCTTAGTAAGCTTGAAGTCACCACGCTTGATTTTGTCGCTTACCTTAAAGGTGTTGCCACCTTTTAACTGGGCAAGATTGCCGTTCTGTGTAATCTGGGCTACATATTTGCCTGTAATTTTTGTTCCTGTTCCACCAACCTGAAGATATGCACCTTCAAGGCTGTAGCCTTCAGGGGCTTTTGTCTCTTCGATTGAGATTGTGCCGAGTGGTAAAGTATTAATTCCTGAAGCACTATATAAAGCATCTCCAGCTACAAAATAATCATTAGATAAAACTGCTCTATATACCTTATTTCCACCTTTTGTTGTTATCTCCTTTGTCTGAATTATCCAACTTCTAGTAGGATTTGCAGGTAAATTAGAATTGTTATAATAACCATCATAATAATTTACTGTAAACTGTGCACCTGCTAAACTTGCACCACCCTGAACCATATCTCCAGTCTCACTATCCACCTTGTTAAGTGTTATCATTGCTGGATCGTTTGTAGGTGTATCTGATACGCTTAGCGCTGTATTCTGTCCGTCTGTTACAGTAAATGACTGTACCGAACTATCAAGTGCATATCCTGCCGGAGCTGTAAGCTCCTTGTAGTAGTATGTTCCGGCATTCAGTGAAACAGCAGCTGCATTGCCGCCTGCATCCGTTGTCAATGTAGTAACCTGAGCTGAACAGCCTGCATCAGAATAAATTCCGTATACAGCTCCTGAAAGTGAATAACATGAGTTTCCTGATGTGATTCCTGTGTTAGCTGACGTCTTGCTTAATGAAACTGTACCTGTCGGTGTGTACTCATAACCGAGAATGTTCTGTGTCGCACTTCCTGTGGAAAGTATATATACCTTAAATGATGCAGGTGCTGCCGACCAGCAGAGGATTGGTAATGTAGCCTGCCCATTTACCAGATCACCATTGGCATTATATCCAAGTACGTTCTGGTATACCCAGTTCTTAAATGAACTGTTACATCCATGCATAGAACCTACTTCATCGTATGACACCAAAAAAGACAACATTATGTGACTTAATGCAATGTACTTGTCGTCATCCATTGCGCTGCCGTCATACCATGTAGATGGGAAATAGCTTGCATTAAAGCCCGGTGCTCCCCAGCAGTAATACGCAAGATTGCGACTCTGTACTGCCTGCGTTTTGTCTCCGGCATTGCTTACATAATTCTCTACATCATAGTGCTTTTCATATGTTCCGGACTGCGGAGTCTTTTTAGACGGCTGTACACAATAAGCATAATTGCCACCTGCATACATCTTGCGTGTTTCGTATCCGGCATACTTGACAGATTCACTTGATACCGTCAGTTCGACCGTATCACCGGCCGCCTTGACCGGCACTGTTCCCATACCGGTTGTGATGATTGTTGGCACAGATAAAATAACTGCCATGGCCAGTGCCAACACTCTTTTAAGTTTTTTCATGCTTATTTTCTCCTTTATTTTGTGCATTAAAAAAGGACCGGCCGTTATGGTCAATCCCTGTACTCTAATGCTTATGGAGGCGCCCGCTGCATGATGTTTGGACGTGATATAAGTTTTTTCATCCTGCCCTCCTGTTAAGCTGTGTTAAATTTTTGGCTTACAATTTGTAACAAAAAAGGAACTGCACGAGACCTCTGTACAATTCCTTTATCATCAATTATATATTACACTACCATGAAAAAGATATCTACTACCACTTACTACCACCCTATTTTGTGGCACCGCATCCGCTGCACTTCTCGCCATACACATACTCTGTATATGCCGGCTTGTCCACTACCCATACTTGGGTTGTTTCTGCATCATGATGAATTTTTCCTACTTCTACATTTTTTACACTATATCCCAAAATACAATCATCATCTATTTGATGATCAGCCCACTCTTCCACTGTATCAAAAGCTTTTCCGCAACCGCATACTACCTTTGCAGAATACTGCGGCTCATCATATGCAGCCTTTACTACCTTTGTCTCATAATGTCCCTCTTCCTTGTGCTGAATGGTATTGGCCACATACTTTACCCATTTATGGGTACACTCCGATTTGCCCTGTGATGTGGTATTTGATGCTGCAGTATTGCTATCAGCTGCCTTATTTGTTTTGGTGCCTGCATTTGATGCACCTGTACTCTGCGTGCTGTTGTGCTTTACGGCTGTTGAGGTACTATTCTTTGCACTGCTCTTACTGTCTGAACTGTTCTTCTTTACTGTACTGTCAGCAGACGAAGATGCAGTAGTATCTGATGTATCTGATTTTGATGTACCGGAACCAGATACCTTTTCATCGTCCTTTACTGTTGCAGCCGTTTCTTCAGACTGTGTATCCCCTGCAGTTTCAGTTGTTCTTTCCGTGCTGTTTTGCGTATCGGATACTGTTGCTTCCTGTGTATCTGATTGTATATTGCTGCTCTTACTTCCGGCTGTTCCGCACGAAGCTGCCGAAAATACAACCGTTATCGCAAGTATTGCTGTTATGATTTTTCTCTTCATGCTGTTACCTTCCTCGTATTATATAGTAGTAGTTTTTATAGACCCTCTCCAAGGTCTTTACAACTATTAGGTCATAGTCCATTCTTTACCTCTTCTGTAGGTTCGGCTATGATATATAAGATGCTGTGGATTGGTTTATTTCTCCTACCACTTGATGGTTTTAGGAAGGCTCCAACCACAGTCTCTTTGTTCATTTGTTAATCAGTTAGATACCGCATGACGGTTTATTTAGAACGAGGTTACAATCGCAAGGAGCACCCTGTGGTTCTAAAACAGCATTAATGCATTTCAAAGGAGATTTATTATGATTTACATAGGAATTGATGTTGCAAAGGATAAGCATGATTGCTTTATCACCAACTCTGATAGCGAAGTGTTGTTTAAAGCATTTACCATCGCCAACAACTTAGATGGTTTTAATGATCTCTATCAAAAGATTGAATCCGTTATGGATGATGTGACAAAAGTAAAAGTAGGACTGGAAGCCACTGGACACTATAGTTACAATCTCCTTGGATATCTCATTGATAAAGGTCTGCCCACCTATGTTATCAATCCGTTACATACAAATCTGTACAGAAAAAGTCTAAGCCTTAGACAGACGAAAACGGATAAAGTAGATGCCCGCACGATTGCTTCCATGCTCATGTCTGATGTGAACTTAAAGTCCTACTCAGACACATTTTACCACAACGAAGAGTTAAAGTCATTAACTCGTTATCGTTTTGATAAAGTAAAAGAACGTGCCAAGCTAAAAACTTCCGTTTCAAGACTGGTCTGTATCTTATTCCCTGAATTAGAAAAACTTGTACCAACACTTCATATAGCATCTGTTTATGCATTGCTTTCTGAATTTCCCAGTGCTAAACATGTAGCCACTGCACACCTTACCAGACTTACAAATCTTCTTTCCGAATCTTCCAAAGGTCGATATGGTAAAGATACTGCTATTACTTTCAGAGATGCTGCAAGAGCTTCTATCGGCTCAAATATGCCAGCCAAATCCCTTGAATTGAAGCACACCATCAAACTTATTCAGGAACTTGATTCAGAGATTGATGAAATCGAAAATGAGATTAAAATCATCATGGATGAAATCAACTCTCCAATTCTTAGCATTCCCGGAATCAACTATCGCATGGGAGCTATGATTATTGCCGAGATCGGTGATTTCAATCGTTTTGATTCTCCTGATAAGATCTTAGCTTATGCCGGCTTTTCACCATCAACATATCAATCCGGACAACTGGATGGTGCCTACGCACATATGGAAAAACGTGGCTCCAGATACCTGCGATACGCTTTGTATAATGCCACCAAATATGTCTGTCACTGGGATCCAACATTTGCAGCCTATCTTGCTAAAAAACGAGCGGAAGGTAAGCATTACAATGTTGCCATATCACACGCTGTAAAAAAATTGGTTCGAGTGATTTATCATCTTGAAAAAACAAAGCAGCAATACATAAAAGCAGCTTAAATCTTTCTAATTCAATACTCCTTTTTTGAGCACCTATCACGATGCTCTTTTTGTCATACAGTTTTCAAGGTTCAAGGAACTCTAACTGAGTTCCAAATATATCTAAAATACATTTCTGTACTTTATTCAAAAAATATCATTTTAAGGCTTGACTTTTAATAGTTAGTCTTTCTATAAACGTGGGGCTTTTACTGCCTTCTGCGGCTTTTTTACAAGTGTTGTGCCCTGTAAGCAGTTATCCGCTATCCATTCCTTAAGTTTTACGTTATCGTTGCTCTCATAATAATCAACAAGCATCTGCTTAAATGCACCATCATATTTGACCGGGACATTGAATATGCCTCTGCCGTTTTCTATAAGTATCTTATTGGCTGCAAACGAACCGACTCTCTTATTTCCGTCCTTGAACATCTGTGTACGCATAATGTAAAGACCGATAGACAAAGCTCTGTCCGTAATGCACTCTATCCTGTTTAGTTCCTGCAGATCCCGGTATATGGTTTCTACATCCGGTATCTCCGGTCTCCAGTCTGTGCCTGATATCATGACATCATCAACACGGAGCTTTCCAAGATACTGGTAAGGCACGTCAAATCTGGCTGTCAGTTCATGTATTGATTCAAGAAACACCAAATCTACAGGTTCATCCAGATGATCAAACAGATAATGCCATCCGTCCCTGAGGCAGCATACCTTGCTCATGTCGGTCGGTGTTACTTTATCTACATTTACATTATTAAGAATATCCTGTGTCTCTGCAAAGGTCACTCCTATTCCCTCAAGATTTGCCTGCTTATAGATTGAGTCTACGAGCACTCTCTTTGCACAGAATATATTTTCTTCTTTTGTCATGTTGTATATGTCTTTAATTTCTTTCATCATTTTACCTCTTTTACTGGTTATTAGTGCTTTTATCAGTGAAGTCGAAATACAGTTCATCATCTTCACTTTCAGTATTACCTCCCCAGTGATAACCTCTGTCAAAGGCTTCTTTAAAGATTTTCTGCTGGTCCTCCTGTATTATCTTTGCAGCCTCCTGTCTCATGTGCCATTTAACAACCGGTATAACTATCACAAGTGCTAATCCGATAACTAATGCTGTTGCCTTGATAATCTTATAAAATCTGCCATTATTCCCCTTCTTCATCCCTTTTTGCCTCCAGTCTTTTTAATTCTACCATATATGCAAGCATTCTTTTAGTGTATACAGGACACTCACGGTCACCGGATATCCAGTGCCTTAAGGTTCCCATTGGAATACCAAATGTCTCCGAAAATTCTTTCTGTGTCATTCCCAGGGATTTTATCAGTTCCTTGAAGGATACTTTTTCTTCCTGTGCAGACATAACACTCATTTCCCGGTCTGAATATATCATCCAGTCAGTCTTTTCATTTCCCATAATATATCCTCCCTTCACTTATAAAGTAATCCAATGGGGTGTTTTTGTCAAGTAAAAACGTCCCATTGGATTGTTTTTGTGGGAGTTGCACAATAAATTGATGCTCTTTAACCGTGATCACAAAGTTATATTTGTGCAATATTTATCTTTTTTCACAATTATATAATACCACTTAATAAATATGCTATCTACCTCCATTTACCTCCACTTACTACCGGTCTTTTGTCGGCCGGAATATCTCTGAACTCCCATAAATGAGACATCCTATGATGATTTTGTAACTTTTAATGCACATCTTCTAAGCAAAAAGCTCTTACAATTTTATTTAATGTCATTTTGCAAAATCCATATTTATCTATGAAATCCACAAAATATTTTATTCAAATAAAAATAAGAGAAATAAAAATCATACTCTCTTTGAACAGGAAGGAAGGTGTATTCAAAATGATTAAAACAATAATACTTAAACTGCTTGTCAAATTAACAGCAAACTTTTTGCTTCGCTATCTGGTCAAAAAATACATATCTCGTATTTTCTGGCCGCATATGAACGTTCTGTTAACATACCGGAATAAACACGTACATATCATCATTTACATTTTTTCTTAGCTTTATATTCAGATATTGAAAGACTGTAATGCAGGTACTGGCTGCCTTGTCTATTAAGGCTTGTCTTTTTCCTTTTAATTCTTCTTGTTCATTAATGGGACTTGTAATAGTTTCAGCCGATTATACGATAACATGCATCATTTAATCCGGAGCGCAGCTCCCGCAAGTCCCATATATGGGAAAAGATAAGAATTAATTCCAGTAAAAGAAAAGGTAAGATATAAGAATGTATATAAAAGCGTTTAAATATATGCCATTTATGCCTTAAACACTGCATTTGAGCTTACCGGATGCCGGCATTCTTTTGGACTGGTATATGCCATATATATCTGCATTTATGGACTGGTTTTCCGGCATATGACATATATATCGCTTTTTTTGGACTGCTTTAAAAATATATCCGTATTTTTGGACTGATATGTGCAGGGCTGCAGTGCCATGCATGTCATCCGGTCTTTCCGGAAATGTTTTTATTCATTTTTGAAGTATTTTTTGGATTTTATGCGTTTTAAAATGCAAATGTGCATGTTTATGTGAACGTTTACGAGGCCTGCGTCATCCGACCCAGGCTGTTTGCCATATTTATATTGTTGAATTGAGAAGCAGACTCTCCAGCTCTCCATAATCATTGTCACGCTGGCTGAAGCTGTTGAATCTGTTTGATTTGCTGTTTGATTTCACAGACTGTGTTTCCGGCACATCCTTTAAGCCTTCCAGAATGGCTTTTAAATGATGATGTACTGTCGGGGCAGACAGAGATCTGTCTCTCCATTTATGTCCGCTTATACTGTTATGTATTGCTGCTGAAAGGTATGTTTTTACATCGGCATGTTTTTTTGCAAATGCTGAAGCATACTGATACATAAGAAAAACTGTATCATCAAAGCCTGTTTTGTCATACTTGATGTTATCTCTGTTTAAATCCATTCTGACTGACTGCTCATTATACATGTCCTGGTCATATCTGTGGCCTTCCTGGCCTTTAGCGGGCTTTTTAAAACATATCCTTGATGTTATGCGGTAAAAACCATCCTTGATTCCTATGCTGAAAAATCCGCATACCTTGGACAGTGAATGTATATAGCCTCTGACTGTTCTGTCAGTTACCCCAAGCGTTTTATCCCATGCTTCATAAAATGCCCTGACGCCATGCTTGTAGCCTTTTCCCGTCTCAAAGCTTCTCTTCCTAAATTCAAGGGCCAGATACTTCTCCTTAGCTTTCAATGACTTGAACTCGCCTGAACGGAACACCGGGCTTGCCAGGTCAACATATCCCTCATTCCGGTATGTAGCCTCGCTGCTTCCTTTCCATGGATATGCATTATCGTTTACAGTAATATCATAATCACTTGTAGTGCCTGCGTCATTCTGGTTGCGTCTAAAAGTCACAATTCCCTTATCAGCAAGGCCATACAGCGCATTATAAAAAGACTGCTTACATCTGTCATACTCATCGCAGTAGTCTTTGTAGTATGCCCCATACATGGTTCCACTGGCCTCATCAGAATGCTGCACTGCCCATACCAGCAGATCCATTTCACTGTTGCTTACATTATGAAGTTTTTCAAGTATTCTGTACTTAAGCTTCATCGGTTCCTCTTTGTTACTTCATTTTCTAACTGTTTTTTGTAATTCCATTCAGACCTTTTCAGTCTTTCATTATCTGTTACGATTCTTATGTTATTTACGGCATCAGGATATTTTTTGAGCTGTGTACATACCTGCACCCATTCAGTCCATATCCATTTAGGTATAATTCTTACATTCACTTCTTTTTCTCCTCTGAAAGCTGATGTATCCATTTAAGCTGCTCTGCATCATCCTTCTCACGGTCTGTGGAAGCTGCCATACAGCATAACATCATTCCAGTGCCAACCAATATCCCTAAAATAATAATAATAATAAAACTCTCAATTATATAGTGCATTGCTTATCTCCTCCTTTACATGCCGCACAGCTCATCACAGTTTTTACTGTAATTCCAGTCTTCAGACTCATCGTCAAACCAGTGGAATGAGCATCCTAATCTGCCATCTACATCCACTGCTCCGTAAAACATGCATCCGCTGCATAGTCCTTCTGCTTCATAATCCTGTAATGTTAATTTTTCCGTATTATCTCTGTCCATATTGCCGCTCCTTATTTTGATATTATTTTAGTTTATGCATTTAACCCCATCTCACAAAATGGGATTTAAACAGTCTGTCTGAAAGAACTAATTTTATTCTGCTGTCTGTCAGTGTTGTCCTTTCTCTTCCGCCTTCAACTGCATACCATAATGTTCCCTTATGCACAAGCATGCTCCCACACCCACTGTACGCAGGCGGCTTTATCTCAAAAGTCTTTGTGCATTCATACATTTTCATGTTCCCACCTTCCTTCTGACTCTTAATTATGTAGTGTATTGCTTATCTACTCCTTATAACTATCTGCTTCGGTCTTGTCCCGTTTTTCGATAAAATCCTCACACTCTTGAGCAATCCCTTTAATGGTCTATATTTACACAAATGTGAGTATATATAGTGTGAAAGTCGTTCTATATCATTTTGGGCGGCAAGCTGCTCTATGATATCAGATACATCATCATAACAGCTTGCATAGCCGTACGACTTCATGTCGTCTGCCATGCCACATTTTCTCACAAATGCATCAAACCTTTTCTGCAGTTCTTTTTTCAGTCTTTTTTCATTAATCATGTCACTTTTCCCTTTCCTGCTGGTTGTTTTTTTCTTTATGCGCCATGAATATACTCATTCCAAGTCCTAATAAGGAAACCTAGGTTTTATGTGCGCACAACCATTTCCTTTATTTGTCATGTTTACCTCGTTTCTTATTTCTCCACGTTACTATTAATACAATTTCCATAGGCTGTTAATCCCTACATCAATTCATATGATTTAGTTAAAAGAATTGTCAGTCGAACCACGTTCTTCTATAATACATCGATCAGGTTCTGCATACTTATTGAATGTATAATATGTTACAAAATATAATTTACTTTTTTTATACTCAGTTATATATACATAATTAACCGTGTCTACATAAGGGAGAAGCTTCTCACCTGATAGTTTAAGTATATTCTCCAAATGCCTCCTCTTCCCACCTCTTACAGGTTCACCATAACTTAGTATTCCTGCTACACTCATCGTATGTATAGCCCAAATAGACAGAGCTATCATTCCTGCCGGTTTACTTATGGGTAATAGCTTATATACTATCGGCACTACTGCCACCACCGCTATTAAAAAATAAATTGCTATTATCCAATTTACATAATCATATAATTCCGAGGTCTTTATTGAAAATCTAAAATTTTTGACTAACCTTAAATCTTTTTTTACATTAGCTAAATTATAATTAGTATCATTTAAAAAATTATCTTTGATATCTGATATTATGTCTGCTCTTTTACCTGTCTTATTTTTACCCATTGTCGCTACCTCCGTGTACCGGATTCAGGTACGTTTAATATATCACTAATACTAATTTGTCCCGGCATTTCAGATAACCGGCTGATTTTTTGCCTTTTTTCACGTATATCTTTACCTGACATACTCATTAATTCATCAACTGTAAACGTGCTTTCTACAGCATCTACTCCTTATAACTATCTGCTTCGGTCTTGTCCTATTCATTGATGAAGTCCTCTCTTTCC
>OLXW01000409.1_pt1 | contig 29858 bp, 28 predicted proteins | sample 1673551 | NCBI WGS metagenome assembly OLXW01 (sample SAMEA103958114, study PRJEB25191) | human gut metagenome | reverse complement strand
CTGAACAGGTTATGAGCATTTCTACGAAATGTATTATTGAGAAATGCGGAAGAGTGAACAAGTGGAGCCTAGATCGGGTACTGAAAGCAGTACGGATTCAGATGGGAATGGAAGAGAAGACTACATAACTGTTACGAATATTTATTTTCGATAATGGTAACTATAGGAAAAGGAGGCGATGTCCATGACAACAGTTGAAAGATTAGAAGAGTTGAAAACAGTTGATATCAAAGAGATTGAACGAGATAGTTTGCCCAAGTACAAGGATTTGATTTCAGAGCTGGATAGCAGGAAAAGCAATAAGATGGAAGTGCTGCTTAATCACTCTGATAACCCATATGTATATGAAGATATGGGCTATGTCGTAAAAAGTGTTTTTAATGCAGCAGCTTCCCTTTCCTATATAGACTGTACAAAACAGCTTGTAGCAAAGAAAGCTGGATTGGCATAAGGGAATAACTGGAACAACAAAATTTCATATTCACACAGAAGACGAAGTGTGCTATAATGCTAACAGGACTAAATTTGAATAGAGCACTTCTATTTAAGGGTTCTGTTTTGGCAGAATCTTTGGATAGGAGTGTTTTTTATGCAAAAAAATATCTGGATAGCAGCCAAGTACCTTCGTCTTAGTATTGAGGACGGAGATAAGGCTGAAAGTGAATCTATTGTAAATCAGTCAATTTTGATTGATAACTATATGAAATCGACATCTGATATTACTATTGTTGAGACATTTAAAGATGATGGTTTTTCAGGTACTGATTTTAAGCGTCCTGGTTTTCAGGCAATGCTCAAGGCAATCGAAAATAAGGAAATCAACTGTATCATTGTAAAAGACTTGTCTCGATTCGGTAGAGAGCATATAGATGTTGATCGGTATATTCAAAAAGTATTTCCACAACTGGGAGTACGATTTATAGCAATCAATGATAATTATGATTCTGAAACAGCAAACATTACCGATACGCATCTTGTATTACCGGTGAAATCCTTTGTTAATGACACGTATTGCAGACAGAATTCTCAAAAAGTAAGAAGCCACTTGAGTGCAAAAAGAAATATTGGAGAATATGTGGGAAATTACGTGTCATATGGATATAAAAAGTGTGATGCTGATAAAAGTCAGATAGAAATTGATCCGGTTGCTGCAAAGCATGTAAGAGATATTTTTAACTGGAAGATGGAGGGCATGAGCAATCAGCTGATTGCAGATAAACTGAATGAACTGGGAGTTCTTGCACCGGCTGATTACAAACGTGCGACCGGAGTAAACTTCAAATCGTCATTTCAGACACATCTGACATCCAGGTGGTCAGCAGTAGCAATTATCCGTATCTTAAAGAATCCAATCTACTATGGAGTGCTTCAACAGGGAAAATCCCAAAGAATTAACTATAAAGTTAAGGTGCAGAGGGCATTACCAAAGGAAGAATGGGTGATTTTTGAAAATCATCATGAAGGTATCGTTACAAAAGAAGAATATGAAACAGTTCAGATGTTGCTTGCGAAGGATACCAGGATAGCACCCGGAGAAAACAGACTTTATTTGTTTGGTGGGTTATTATCCTGTGGAGACTGTGGAAGTAATCTGATCCGGCGAACTAACAGTTATAAAGGAGAAAAGACAGTTTTTTATATCTGTTCTTCTTACAATAAAAAGAAGGATCAATGTTCCAGACATAGTATCAGAGAAGATGTGCTGATTCAGCTGGTAATGGATTCTTTGAAAATATACAGTAAGATGACGGATGCCATACGGAGTGCAATGGAGTATTTGAAAGAGAATTCTTTGGATACACAGACATTGATACAGCATGATGACCAGATACTTGAGTTACGAAACAAAGTCAATAAATATTATAAGTTGTTACATTCATTATCGGGAAATCTTGCGTCAGGAGTTATTTCTAGGGATGATTACGCTTTGCTTAGAGAACGGTATCAGACAGAAATTAAAAGTCTGGAAAGCAATATTGAAAAGCAGGAAGAGTATATGGAAGATCTCCTTGAAAATAAACTGCTGTGCGAAGAATGGGTAAACACATTTCTTGAGAAACCGTCGCTGGGAGATCTTGACAGAGATATGCTTCTTCAGTATGTGGAAAAAATAAATGTCTTTGAAGGAAAAAAAATAGAGATTGTTTACCGATTCCAAGATGAGTTGGTAACAGCTGCAAGACTGGCAGAACAGATTGGAAAAACAAAACAGGAGGTGGCTGTATAATGGCAAGAACAAGAAATCGCCAGATGAAACAAGCTGAAGCATTTGTGCAGGCATCACCGAAGAAGATCTGGAAAGCCGGTATTTATACCAGAATATCTGTAGATATCAATGGTGAGAAGAGAGAATCGCTGGAGACACAGAAACTGATCGCTCTTTCTTACGCAGAATCTCATCCGGATATTGAAGTTGTAAAGTTTTATAAGGATGACGGTATATCAGGTACGAAATTTGATCGAGATGACTTTGTGAGAATGCTTGGTGACATCAAAACAAAAGAAATAAATACGGTCATAGTAAAGGATTTATCACGATTTGGTCGAGATTTGGAAGAAGTATCAAAATATCTGGAAAAAATATTTCCATTTATGCAAGTGCGCTTTATATCAGTCAATGATAACTATGACAGTATCAGTCCAGAATGTGACAATCAGATGCTGGGAATCATGATATCGAATCTGGCAAATGATATGTATGCAAAAGATGCATCTGTAAAAATGACAAGTGCCATGAAAATTAAGATGGAGTCAGGTGAATATTGTGGTGGAGATGCTCCTTATGGGTATAAGAGAGCTAGAGATGAAAAAGGAAAATCTACTACTGTTCCCGATCCTTTAACTGCACCGTATGTAGTAGAAATATTTGAAAAACTTGCTGCAGGGCAGTCATATTTGAAAATTTCGAGAGAGTTTAATACCATGCTGCTGGCTTCGCCAAGGGTATACGCAAGAACTGGGAAGTTATTCTTGGATAGAATTGACGAAACGGATATGCATTGGCAATCATCTGTAATTAAACAGATTGCGGAAAATAGGCACTATTTGGGAAATACTTATTCACATAAAACAAGAACTTCACTTCTTACAAAAGAAAAAAATGTAATGTTGGATAAAGAAGAATGGATTGAACATGTGAATACCCATAAGGCTATAGTGAGTGCTGAATTATTTGAAAAAGTACAAAATGTAATCAAATTAAAGCAGGAGAAAGCATTGCCCAAAAAAGATTTATCGAATATGCAGACTCATGGAAAACAGGATAATAAGTATGTTGGATTGATATACTGTGGTGACTGTGGCGCTAATATGGTTCGGAGATACTATTACAGCGAAAAGAATGGTGTTTTGTATTACAATTACTATTTCATTTGTGGTAATTATGCAAAAATTTCCAAGGAAAAATATAACTGTAATCGCTGGAAAGAAGAAGTAATTGATGAACTGGTGTATCGGGCACTCATCATGCAGCTAAAAACAGTATGTGAATTAAAAACGCAACTGAAACGCTTTAATGGTGAATATTTTGAAACATTCCAAAAATATTTGAACAGGGAACAGAGTAAAATTGTTCAGCTCAATAAAAGGAACGAAGCAAGACGATTTGAATTATATGAGCAATATGTTTCGGGCGAGATTGATACGGATGCATATAATCGTATGACAGAAAGAATAACCGTGGTCGAAAAAGACCTGGTTACAAGACAGAAAGAAATTGAGAAGAGTAGAAAAATTACAGAAAAATTGTGTAAAAAGAACTTCTCGTGGCTTGCTGAATTCAGTAAAGGAAAGAATTTGGAATTCCTTACAAAAGATGTTGTCCGTTCTTATATAAAGAAAATCTCTTTATATGAAGACAAACGTATAGAGATCGAATTTAAATTTCAAGATGAAATACAGGCGTTATCAGAAATTTTAGAGGAGGGGGTGATCAGATGTCAGATGGTAAATGCATAGTAAAGTATTTAAGATTGTCGCTGGAAGATGAGGATATGCTGGATGAATCCAATAGTATTACCAATCAGAGAATTGTGATTGGGCAATACATAGCCAGTAAAAATGAGTTCAAAAATACGGAAGTGTTAGAATTCAAAGATGATGGCTATAGTGGAACGAATTTCGATCGCCCAGGATTCCAAAGTATGATGGAATTAGTAAGAGATGGAAAAGTCAGCACAATTATAGTGAAAGACCTTTCTCGATTCGGCAGGAATCATATAGAGGTTGACACATATCTGGAACAAATTTTTCCATTTATGAATGTGAGATTCATAGCGATCAATGATAATGTTGATAGTATGAAATATGAATCTGGTATGCCGGGAATAGATGTTGGTTTCAGAAATATTATTAACGAACATCATAGCATTGATACTTCCGTTAAAGTAAAAAGAACTTTGATACAGCGTCAGAAAGCTGGAAAATATATGGGAGCGAGAGCACCGTATGGATATTTGAAGCCTGATGAAGATGTGACCAGCCTCGTGATTAATCCGGAGACAGCGCCTGTTGTGAAGATGATATTTCAGAAATATCTTAATGGAATGAATATTACTCAGCTGGCACGTTACCTGAATGAGCAGAAAATTATGAGTCCAGGTCAATATAAAAGAGAAGTTCTGAAAACTGGTGTGAAGAAAACAACAGAAAAATATATCTGGTATCCAGTAACTGTAAGACTGATACTGATGACAGAAACGTATACGGGAACTACGATTGGCGGCAAGTGGAAAGTTGCTTCGGTAGGAAGTAATAAGCATTTGAAAACAAAAGAAGAAGACTGGATTGTGGTTGAGGGTACGCATGAAGCGATTGTTTCTAAAGAGGTGTTTGATGCTGTACAGGAAAAGTTGGAATTAAATTCCAGAAAGAGGAGCAAAACCCACAATAATAATTATCCGCTGAAAGGATTGGTAAAATGTGGGGGATGCGGTCAGAATCTACAGCATGTAACCAGATGCAATCCGCACTTTAAGTGCCCAAGGAAATTTAATGCGGCAAATCAAGATTGTGTAACAGACAATTTATATGATGACGAGTTCAATGAGATGATTTTCAGGGCAATAAAGCTGTTTGCAAAGATCAGTGATGATGCTGAACCGGTACTCGAATTACAGAAAGCAGAATTAAAATCAAAAGTGAATGGAGCTGCAAAAAAGATTCGGGATGCCAAAGACAGTATTAGCAGATACAAGCACCAGAAGACTGAACTATATATGCGATATGCAATGGAAGAAATCTCAGAAGAAGAGTTCACCAGAAAAAATGACAAGCTGGATAAACAAATTGAGAAAGAAACCTTAGCGATAGCGCAAATGGAGACAGAACAGAGTGAAGCGGCTGAACGTTTATTTGAACTTCCGCCCGATGGCAGACAGTGCCTGACAGACCTGATCGAAGGAAATAAGCAATTAACCAGAGAGATAGCAGTAACTTTTATTCGTGGTATCAAGGTATATAATGATAAGCGAATAGAAATTGAATGGAATTTTGCTGATGAGCTGGTGAAGTATGTAGAGCAGGTGCAGAAAATCTGCAGTTGAAGTGATGATGGACAAATTACAAAAATTTTGTGTCATTAGCTTGACACAAGGGGGACGTCACGCTGACAATACGGTGGATTTACAGGAATTCATGATTATGCCGACGGGAGCGGAAAATATGGAGCAGGCGATCCGAATGTGTGCGGAAGTATACCAGTTTCTCAGAATTATCCTGAAACAAAAAGGTCTGTCAACAGCAGTCGGAGATGAGGGAGGTTTCGCACCGGATCTTTCCGATTCAGAAAGCGTCCTGGAAGTGATTCTGGAAGCAGTAAAAAAGGCAGGGTATGAACCCGGAAAGGATATCAGCATTGCAATTGATGCTGCGGCAAGTGAACTGTACGATGAAGAAAGAGGCGTTTATGTTTTCCCCGGAGAAGGAAAAATGAAAGGGGAAGAAGTTCTCAGGGATTCCGGCGAGATGATAGAATATTATGAAAAACTTGCAGAGAAGTTCCCGATTGTTTCCATTGAAGATGGACTTGAGGAAGATGACTGGGAAGGCTGGAAACAGATGACAAAAAGACTGGGAGACAAAATACAGCTCGTAGGTGATGATCTGTTTGTCACGAATATCAAACGTCTTGCATGTGGTATCAAACTGGGAGCGGCAAATGCCATTCTGATAAAATTAAACCAGATAGGAACACTTTCAGAAGCATTGGATGCAGTGGAAATGGCACAGAAAGCGGGATACAGGACAGTAATTTCTCACAGATCAGGAGAATCGGAAGATTCATTTATCGCAGATCTGGCAGTTGCCACAGGTGCCGGCCAGATTAAGACAGGTGCACCCTGCCGTTCGGACCGAAATGCCAAATATAATCAGCTTCTTCGTATCCATGAGGCATTGGGAGAACTGGCAGTGTATGAAAATCCTTTTAAAGAAAATGAAAAAAATTGTTAAGAAACCTGACAAAAACTCTGAATTGTGGTTGAAATCCCCATCCGGCTATGTTACAATGAAACTCAGTTGATTAGGAGGTGTAACGAAGTGCAGATTATTAAGATCATTCTGAGTGTCATTTTCATAATAGATTGCATCGCTCTTACAGTAGTAGTTCTTATGCAGGAAGGTAAGCAGCAGGGACTTGGTGCTATCGCCGGAGCAGCAGAAACATACTGGGGTAAGAACAAAGGTCGTTCCATGGAGGGCGGACTTGTTAAGGCAACCACTATTATGGGAATTTTATTTTTTGTAATTTCTGTAGCATTAAATATGCTTGGTTAATCAGAAAAGAAATTTGAAACACTCTTGTTATGTGCAAGAGTGTTTTTTGTGTCATAAAGAGCTGAATCAGATAAAAGTCCTCTGCGGAGGCTGTGAGGAGTAATATGAGTAAAAAAGATATGGACAGAAGAAAAAAGTTTATCCTGGAACTGATGGGAGATCCTATTTATCAGCCAATGAGACTCCGCGAGATTTCTTCTCTTCTGAGACTTCCAAAAGAAGAGAAAAGAGAGCTGTATGATGTTCTGGACGAACTTTGCGAGGAAGGAAAGGTATCTGTAGACCGCAAGGGCAGATATGAAAAGGTCAAAGGAAAATGGAAAAAGAAAAAAGATGACCGTTATTACGATGACCGAAGAGAAGAATACGGATCAGAGTATGGCAGAAAGAAGAAAGATAAAAATAAAAAAGATAAAAATAAAAAAGAGCAGCCGGAGGGAATCCAGGCTGAGGGAACCTTCATCGGACATCCCAAAGGTTTCGGCTTCGTAGAAATTGAAGGGCAGGATGAGGATATCTTTATTCCTGAAAGTGATACAGGAACAGCTATGCATCAGGATAAAGTAAGGATCATCATCAGAAATGACAAAAAAGAGGGAAAACGCCAGGAAGGCGTAGTTGTGAAGGTTCTGGAGCGTGGTATGCCTGAAATTGTAGGAACTTATCAGTTAAATCGGGATTTCGGTTTTGTGATCAGTGATAATCCGAAATTTTCCAAAGATATCTTCATTCCGAGAAAAGAAGCGGCAGGAATAAAAAATGGTGATAAAGTAATCGTGGTGATTACAGATTATGGCTCCGGAAATAAGAATCCTGAAGGAAAAATTAAGGAGAATCTGGGAAATATCCGAACACCGGGTACAGATATCCTGGCAATCGTCAAGAGCTTCGGAATCCCAAGTGAATTTCCTGAGAAAGTAATGAAGCAGGCTCAGCGTGTTCCGGATCATGTGCTGGATGCAGACAGAGATGGAAGACTGGATCTGAGACATCTGCAGACAGTCACTATTGATGGCGAAGATGCCAAAGACCTGGATGATGCGATTTCCCTGACAAAAGAGGGGGACATTTACCATCTGGGAGTCCATATCGCAGATGTAAGCAACTATGTACAGTACAACAGTGCTCTGGACAGGGAAGCACTGAAACGTGGAACCAGTGTTTATCTGGCAGACCGCGTTGTGCCAATGTTGCCGGAACGTCTTTCCAATGGAATCTGTTCTCTGAATCAGGGAGAGGACAGACTGGCGTTGAGCTGCCTGATGGACATTAACGAAAAGGGTAAGGTAGTTTCCCATCAGATCGCGGAAACAGTGATTAACGTAAATGAGAGAATGTGCTATACTGATGTAAAGAATATTCTTGAGGACACAGACGAAGAAGCAAAGAAACGGTATGAGGCACTTATCCCGATGTTCTTTATGATGAAAGAACTGTCCGGAATCTTACGAAACAGCCGTCATCACAGGGGTTCCATTGACTTTGATTTTCCGGAGAGCAAGATTATTCTTAATGCAGCAGGAAAAGCAATCGATGTTAAGCCATATGAAGCAAATGTGGCAACCAAAATCATTGAAGATTTCATGCTGATGGCAAATGAGACTGTGGCACAGGAATACTGCACAGAAGAGATTCCGTTTGTATACAGAACCCATGATAATCCGGATCCGGAGAAAGTGGAGAGTCTTCTGACATTACTTCACAATCAGGGTGTGAAGATTCAGAAAGCAAAAGAAGAGATCACTCCAAAAGAAATTCAGCAAATCATCGAAAGTATCGAAGGGCTTCCGAATGAAGCAATGATCAGCCGTCTGGTGCTGCGTTCCATGAAACAGGCGAAATATACAACAGAATGCAGCGGTCACTTTGGACTGGCAGCAAAATATTACTGCCATTTTACATCTCCGATCAGAAGATACCCTGATCTGCAGATCCACAGGATCATTAAGGATAACTTACGAGGCAGACTGATGCGTGAAGGCAGAACCGAACACTATGCTGAAATCCTTGATGAAGTTGCGAGACAGTCCAGTGTATGTGAACGCCGTGCAGATGAGGCAGAACGTGAATCAGACAAGCTGAAGAAAGCAGAATATATGTCCTACCATCTGGGAGAGGAATTCGAGGGAATTATCTCAGGCGTTACCGGATGGGGGCTTTACGTAGAACTCCCAAATACAGTAGAAGGTCTGGTACATGTCAACACTCTGCGGGATGACTATTATATCTTCGACCAGGAAACCTACGAACTCCGCGGAGAGATGACAAAGAAAGTCTACAAATTGGGAGATAAAGTCTGTGTCCGTGTGGCAGATGCAGATAAAATGCTCAAAACAGTAGATTTTGAGCTGGTTGCTGATATCTGGAATGATGAAGAAGAGAATTAAATAAAAATGGCTTGGAGGATATTATGGCAAAGAAAAAAGGAATGAAGCTGATTGCCAATAATAAAAAGGCATTTCATGATTATTTTATAGAAGATACTTATGAAGCCGGTATTGCCCTTGCAGGAACAGAAGTAAAATCCCTGCGTATGGGCAAATGCAGCATCAAGGAATCCTTTATCCGTGTAGAGAACGGAGAGGTTTACATCTACGGAATGCATATCAGCCCTTATGAAAAAGGCAATATTTTCAACAAAGACCCGTTGAGAATCCGTAAGCTTCTGCTTCACAGATATGAGATCAATAAGATTGAAGCAAAGCTCAAAGAAAAAGGGTTAACTTTAGTACCTCTGAAAGTTTATTTCAAAGACAGTCTGGTAAAAGTGGAAATTGGAATGGCTCGAGGCAAGAAACTTTATGACAAGAGACAGGATATCGCAAAGAAAGACCAGAGAAGAGAAGCAGAGCGTGAATTTAAGGTTAAGAATCTATATTGATAATATTACTAAATCCTTTGGCTCAAAATTGTGAAATGTTATGAAAAAATTAATGGATATTGCAAAAATATTCGAAAATTCTTATAATCTATCATATAGATAAAAAAATAACAATTCATTTTCAGGCAGATGAGCTGAAAGGAGTGGTGCCCTATGAAAACAATCACGATCAGCAGACAGTATGGAAGCGGTGGAAGATATATTGCAGCTTTGCTTTCAGAAAAAATGGGAGTTCCCTGTTACGACAGTAAATTTTTGCCGAAGGAAGCAGAGAGGCATGGAATCAGTCAGGAAATCATCAATGAATTTAAAGGCAAGACCAGTCTTCTTTATGCAATCGGAGTAATGATGTCAGAAGAATCGCAGGATAAAAAACGCCTGACGATTCCGGAGAAGATGTTTCATGCGCAGAAAGAGACAGTGAAGCGCCTGGCACAGGAAGGTCCATGTATTTTTGTGGGAAGATGTGCAGACCAGATTCTGAAGGATGATAATCAGCTGCTTCGCGTGTATATTTATGCATCTGATATGGAAGACCGTATTAAACGGATTAAGAAAAATAAGCATATTTCTCAGGAGGAAGCACTTGACAGGATTGCATATAAAGACCGTCAGAGAAGAGATTATTATAACTTTTATACAGGACATGAATGGGGAAAAATGGAAAATTATGATATCTGCCTGAATACTTCGGTTTTATCAGAGGAAGAATGCGTGGAACTTCTGATGAAGCTGGCAGAATAGAAATATATTAAATATGACCACAAAGAGATGAGAAAGGACTGCCAGAGCAACATGGTAGTCCTTTCGTTACTGTTCACTGGTAATATTCCGCGAGGTGTTTTTTGCGAGTGAAAGTCACAGTAACATCCTTTCTGGTGAGTATCCGCTGATTACAGTGAGCGTTTCCTTTTGTGCAATAATATGAAGTAGGAAAAATGTGATTTTTTCATAAGAATGCGTCCGCAGGCAGAGATTTTAAAAATCTGAAAGTCTTAAAATTGTATGAAATCGGCAGAGGCTTAGTTGACAAGTTTTCGATACTCTGCAATAATAGGGAATTGAAAAAATGACATTGTTAAAAAGAAAAAAGATATTCCATATAGCAGGAGGGAATATATTATGAAGAAACGTTATTTAATACTGGCAGGTCTGTTGGTAATGACAGTGGCAGCTGCCGGATGTGGTAAGAAAAAGACAACAGAGACAGCACCTGTAGAGGTAACAGCTACCCCGACTCCTGAAGTAACCAAGGCAGTCGATATGGTGGATATGCAGCAGACAGCAGATGAAGACATAAAGAATGTAATGGGGGAGAAAACTTCCACAGCATCTAAGATTGTGTTTGTAAATAATACAGGGGATGACATCCAGTCACTCTATATCCGGACTCATGTGGATGAAGACAGTGAGGATTATGATGCAGACGAGGATGGAGGATGGGGAGATGATCTCATCAATGGAATGTTTACCCTGACAGATAAGGACAAGGCACTGTATTATATGCAGACTGCAAATACACAGACATCAGGTACACAGACATCAGGTACACAGACATCAGGTACACAGACATCAGATACACAGACATCAGATACACAGACAACATCCAACAAGAGTACAGCTTCCTATGATATCCGTATTGCATATGCTGATGAGGACAAGAATGAATGCTTTTTCCGCGATATTCCGCTTGGAACAATTTCGCAGATTACGTTATGTATGGATGGCACAGATGATGATGCGATCCCATATGCAAAATATCTGACAGGTACATCAACAAAAGAAGTATCCACGCTTGATGCGGTAAAGGAACGTCTTGGAATTACAGATGACAGTGAGTCTGAATCAGATTCCACAGACGACAGTGATAAGAATTCTGCAGATGATTCTGATTCCACAGATAGTAACAACAGTTCTGATCAGAATAATAACAGTGGCAATGGAACCGGGGATAGTTCAGATGATCCGGGCAATGGGGGAAACTCAGACGATCCGGGTACTAATGATGATCCGGGCAGTAACGATGATCCGGGAAATGGCGGCGATATGATTTCCACAGCAGAACAGTATATCGGTCAGTCTCTGGATGCACTGGAAGGCGCATGCGGTTCTCCACAGGGCAGCAGCTATGAGGATGATCCTGAGACAGGTAAAACAGGATTCCATTATTACAGCAATTTCACAGTTTCTACAACAGTTGATGAAAATGGTAATGAAATTGTTGCCGGAATATGGTAGAATAGAACTACGAATGTAACAGAGGAGGTATTCCGATCCTCTGTTACCTGCGATAAAATTAATTTCAGGAGACAGTTACTATGAAACGTGTATTATTAAAATTAAGCGGTGAAGCCCTTGCCGGTGAAAAGAAGACCGGATTTGACGAGGCGACTGTTATTGAAGTTGCAAAGCAGATCAGGACAATTGCTGAGGAAGGACTGGAAATCGGCATTGTGATCGGCGGAGGTAATTTCTGGAGAGGACGCACCAGTGAGACTATCGACAGGAATAAGGCTGATCAGATTGGTATGCTTGCAACAGTTATGAACTGTATTTATGTATCTGATATCTGCAGATACCTTGGATTAAAGACAGAAATCTTTACACCATTTGTATGCGGTGCATTTACAAGCCTTTACTCTAAGGATGCAGTGGAAGCAAGCTTTGCACAGGGCAAGATCGTATTCTTTGCAGGCGGTACAGGACATCCTTACTTCTCCACAGATACAGCCACTGTACTTCGCGCAGTAGAGATCGAAGCAGAAGCAATCCTTCTTGCAAAAGCTGTTGACGGAATTTATGACAGTGATCCGAAGACAAACCCGAATGCAGTAAAATATGATGAAATTTCCATTGAAGAAGTAGTTGCAAAGAAACTGGCAGCTATGGATCTGACAGCATCGATCATGTGTATGGAACAGAAGATGCCGATGCTGGTATTTGCACTGGATGAAAAAGACAGCATCATTAATGCAGTACATGGCAAATTTGTCGGAACTAAGGTTACTGTATAAGTAAGGCTTATAAGTCAGTTTACAGAGAAAGTGTAATATAAAAACTATAAAAAGAGGGAGACGAACCTAATGGATGAGAGAATTCAGAAATATGAAGAGAAGATGAAAAAGACACTGGCAAGCCTTGAGAGCGAACTGGTTACGATTCGTGCAGGACGTGCGAACCCGCATATCCTTGACAAACTCGCCGTAGATTATTACGGAGCTCCGACACCTCTTCAGCAGGTGGCAAATATCACTGTCCCGGAAGCTCGTATGATCCAGATCCAGCCATGGGAAAGCAGCCTGATCAAAGGAATTGAGAAAGCAATTCTTACCTCTGACCTTGGATTAAATCCAAGCAACGATGGTAAAGTAATCCGCCTTGTATTCCCGGAACTTACAGAGGAACGCCGTAAGGAACTGGTTAAAGATGTCAAGAAAAAAGGCGAAGCAGCCAAAGTAGCAGTCCGCAACATTCGTCGTGATGCAAATGATGCATTTAAGAAACTTGCAAAACAGGATGTATCTGAGGATGAGATCAAAGAACTTGAGGAGAAAATCCAGAAGAGCACAGATAAATATATCAAAGAAGTTGATGCGGCAGTGGATGCAAAGAGCAAAGAAATCATGACCGTATAAGGGAAACGAAAAGGAGAGCTCCATGAATGCGGGCTCTCTTTTTATCTGAATGAGATAATGGACCGGAAACTGTGGTTCATTATGATGAGACAGTAAGGTTAAAGGAATAACAGGATAAGAAAAGGAAACAAGAGTATGAATGTACCAAATCATATTGCCATTATTCTGGATGGTAATGGACGCTGGGCGAAGGCAAAGGGAATGCCCAGAAGCTACGGACATGTGAAGGGCTGTGCAAATCTGGAAACAGTCTGTGACTATATGAAGGAGCTGGGAGTTAAATATGTGACTGTATATGCTTTTTCTACAGAGAACTGGAAACGTTCTAAAGATGAGGTGGACGGTCTGATGAAACTGTTCCGAAGTTATCTGAAAAAATGTATTAAACTGGCAGATAAGAACAAAATGCGTGTCCGGGTGATCGGAGAGGTTTCGGCATTTGATCAGGATATTCAGGAAAGTATTGCACGTCTGGAACAATATTCTCAGAAATATGATGAAATCTATTTCCAAATCGCATTGAACTACGGCAGCAGAGATGAGATCATAAGAGGTATCCGCAAACTTGCTCAGGATGCTGCAGATGGAAAAGTAAAGCCGGAAGAAATTGATGAGCATGTTTTTGACAATTACCTGGATACGGCAGGAATCCCTGATCCGGATCTGATGATCCGCACAAGCGGTGAATTGAGACTTTCCAATTTTCTGTTATGGCAGATGGCTTATACAGAATTTTATTTCACAGATGTGGCATGGCCGGATTTTAATAAAGCAGAGCTGATTAAGGCTATTGAGAAATATAATCAGAGAGACAGAAGATACGGCGGAGTTAAGGAGGAGTAAAGAATGTTTAAGACAAGACTCTTAAGCGGAATCCTGCTTGTGATTATTGCGCTTGCCACTATTATCAGCGGTGATTATGTGCTGTTTTTCACACTTCTTGCGGTTTCTCTCATTGGAATGAGAGAATTGTACAGAGCAATGAAGGTGCAGGATGAGAAGATAAATCTGCTGGCAGCAGCAGGCTATTTAGGCGCAGTATTATATTATCTGGCAGTACTGCTTGATTTTGAGAGGTATGGAGTGCTGGCAATCATTTTCGGACTTGTGCTGCTCATGTTTGTATACGTGTTCACTTATCCAACCTATGAGGCAGGGCAGGTAATGCCTGCACTGTTTGGTATTGTGTATGTGGCAGTTATGTTGTCGTTTATTTATCTTACCAGAGAGCTTCCCGGTGGAAAGTTCCACGTATGGCTGATCTTTCTGTGCTCATGGGGATGTGATACCTGCGCATATTGTGTGGGAATGCTGATCGGTAAACATAAAATGGCACCTGTCCTCAGCCCTAAGAAATCTGTGGAGGGAGCTGTGGGTGGTGTGGCAGGAGCTGCACTTCTTGGTGTGATCTATGCAGCAGCCACTCAGGGACCGATGCTGGAATATGCTGTGATCTGTGCAATCGGAGCACTGATCTCCATGGTAGGCGATCTGGCTGCATCTGCGATCAAGAGAAATCAGGGGATTAAAGATTATGGAAAATTAATTCCGGGACATGGAGGAATCCTTGACAGATTCGACAGTGTGATCTTCACAGCACCGGTTATTTATTTCCTCTCTCTTGTGATGATTGAGATCTAGAGCGTGTCTGAAAAATCATTCCCGCAATCTGCACGCCCCACTTTGCGGGATATTTCACCCGAATTCAGTTGCCGTAGCCCGCTACGGCGCCCTCATCCGGGCAAAATATCCCACAAATTGTGACGCACATCTTGCAGAAAGCCTTTTTCAGACGCGCTCTAACGGAGCATATATTCTTCTGATATACATGTTTACAGTATTTTCTGATATGAGAACTGTCAGGTCAGAAGTAATTTTATAAAATTGTTGTATAAGTATTGAAATGAGGTACAATATGAAAAAAGTAGCAGTCTTAGGTTCTACAGGTTCGATCGGAACACAGACACTGGATGTGGTACGTGCAAATGATGACCTGGAAGTAGTTGGTCTTGCAGCAGGCAGCAATGTAGAAATGCTGGAGAAGCAGATACGTGAATTTCATCCCAGACTTGTTGCAGTCTGGAAAGAAGAGGCAGCCAGAGATCTGGCAGTACGTGTGCAGGATCTGGATGTAAAAATCGTAAGCCAGATGGGTGGTCTTATCGAACTTGCCAGAATGGAAGAATCAGACATTCTGGTGACCGCTATCGTAGGAATGATAGGAATCAGACCAACTATGGAAGCAATCCTTGCAGGTAAGGATATTGCTCTGGCAAATAAGGAAACACTGGTAACAGCCGGACATCTGATCATGCCGTTGGCAAAGCAGTTCGGTGTGCAGATCCTGCCTGTAGACAGCGAGCACAGTGCTATTTTCCAGGCACTTCATGGAGAGAAAAGAGAGCAGATACATAAACTGCTCATCACTGCATCCGGCGGTCCTTTCCGCGGAAAGAAAACAGCAGATCTGGAGAAGGTGACTCTGGAGGATACGCTGAAGCATCCGAACTGGGTAATGGGACAGAAGATTACAGTGGATTCTGCAACTCTGGTAAATAAAGGTCTGGAAGTTATGGAAGCCAGATGGCTTTTTGATGTAGATCTGGATCATATTCAGGTTGTGGTTCAGCCGCAGAGTATTATCCACTCTATGGTGGAATTCGAGGACGGTGCAGTGATGGCACAGCTTGGAACACCGGATATGAGACTTCCGATACAGTATGCATTATGCTACCCGGACAGAAGATTTTTAAAAGGCGACAGACTGGATTTTCATATGTTGAAGCAGATCACCTTTGAGGAGCCGGACAGGAAAACTTTTAAAGGTCTTCCAATGGCGGTGGAAGCGGCAAGGGCAGGCGGCAGTATGCCAACCGTTTTTAATGCTGCAAATGAGCTGGCAGTCCGCAAATTCCTTCAGAAAAAAATCAGCTTTCTGGATATTTACGAGATTATCGGGCAGTCTATGAGCAGACATACAGCAGTAAAGGATCCGGACCTGGATCAGATTCTGGAGATTGAGAAAGAAACTTATCGTTGGATTGAAAGCAGGTGGTAGATTGAAAATTATTATTGCAATTGTCATATTCAGTGCAATCATTCTCTTTCATGAGCTGGGACATTTTCTTTTTGCAAAGCTGAATAAGATCGTGGTCACAGAATTCTCTTTGGGAATGGGACCAAGACTTTACAGTTTTGAGAAAGGAGATACCAGATATTCACTGAAACTTCTTCCTATCGGTGGCTCCTGTGCCATGCTGGGGGAGGATACGGACATAGAGAATGAACCGGGAACTTTTAACAGTGCGTCTGTGTGGGGCAGGATTTCTGTAGTTGCCGCAGGACCGGTATTTAACTTTATCATGGCATTTGTATTGTCTGTGATCATTGTAGGTGCTGTAGGATATGAACCATCCAGAGTTCTTTCCGTAAAGGAAGGTTCTGCGGCTGAGGCGGCAGGACTGAAAGAGGGAGATATTATTACCGGTTATCAGGGATATCACATTGATCTGGGAAAAGATCTCTATGTATATTCCTATCTGAACCAGCTGAAAGAGGGAGATACCATTAACCTGACTGTTAAACGTGATGGAAAGAAGATGGACATTTCCTATAAGTCGGATACAAATGTGAGATACCTTCTGGGCTGCAATTTCAACGGGGATGATACTTCTGCCATGACAGTGGAATCTGTAATGGATGGAATGCCGTTGCAGGAAGCAGGGATTCAGCAGGGAGATGTGATCACATCCATTAATGGAGTGAAGATTACAAATGCAGCAGATTACCAGAAATATATTCAGGAGAATCCGCTGACAGAAAAGTCTGTAAAGATTACCTATTCCAGGGACGGACAGGAATATGATATTACGGTTACACCAAAAGAATACCGTACGGCAGAATCAGGATTTACCTACAATATGTATTCTGAAAAAGCAAAAGGGCTGAATGTAGTCAAATATGGTGCCGTAGAAGTAAAATATATGGTACGTACAACGATTCTCAGCCTGAAAGAGCTGGTCAGCGGAAAGCTTGGAATGAAAGATCTGAGTGGTCCGGTCGGAATTGTGGATGCAATCGGAACTACGTATGAGGAAAGCAAAAGCGAAGGAACCATGATCCTGTGGATGAATATGCTTAATCTGGCAGTTCTGCTCTCTGCAAACCTTGGAGTTATGAACCTCCTTCCGTTTCCGGCACTGGACGGTGGACGGCTGGTATTCCTTGTCATAGAGGCAATCCGCAGAAAACCGATTAACAGACAGGTGGAGGGCGGCATCCATTTCGCAGGGCTGATGCTGTTGATGGCGCTGATGGTATTTGTTATGTATAACGATATTGTTAAGCTGATCTGATCATCTGGCATACCAGTGTGGGTTTGAAAAAATCTCCCATAAAATGTGACGCATATCTTGCGTAAAGTTTAAACACACTTTAGAACCAATGTAATGTATATGATTAAAAAGACAGATATCTTGAAAGAAAATAGAGAGTCTGTCTTTTTTTGACGAAAATTTGACGATTTATCTGGATTTTCACAGTTCGATTTGATATATTAAAATTGTCCTGAAGGTTTAAGCGACAGATATATGTATTACACAAATCTGTTACAGAGGATTAACAGTGAAAGTATTTTGACCGCAGTTTCGGGAAAGTGTGTGTATAATGTAACCCAACAAAAGACAAACAGAAAAATGTGGGGTGAAAGGAGATGTTTATGAGAAAGAAAAATGAAATCACGGAGTATGTAGCTGCTGCTCTTATATTTGTGTGTGCGGTAGCAGTAAGTCTGGGCATATTTCTGGTATGCACGCAGAATTCTATTGAGCGTAACTCGCAGAAAGTAATTAAGACGAATGTTTCCAGACAGAGTGAACATATTAAAGCAATTTTGGATATTCATTATGGATATCTGAGGGGTATAGCAAAAGAGATTGGAAAATCCGAAGAACTTGTGTCGGATGAAAATATGGAAATGTTAATATCACTTGAAGAGGAAACTGCTTTAGAGCGTACAGCACTGATTGAAGCAGATGGTACGGCTCATTATGATAACGGAGCAGAGAAGAATGTATCTTCGAGGAGATATTTTAAGGAAGGAATGGAGGGAAAAGAAACACTAAGCGATCCACTGGAGAGCAGCGTAGATAAAGAAACCCGTGTAATTCTGGGCGTACCGGTCTGGAAAAACGGAAAAGTGATAGGAGTTCTGGGTGGTTCTTATAACGTAACTGCATTAAGCCGTATGCTGTTTAACGATTTCTTTGAAGATGTAGGATATACACTGATTACTACCAGTGATGGTGAGATTATTGCGTATGATGGTGATTTTGCCTATCATGAGATTGAATATGGCGATAACTTTTTTGAATTTTATGATGATCAGACACTTATTTTTGATTCGTCCCTGACAGAAGTGAAAAAAGATTTTACAGTGGGTGCCGATGGACTGATGAAAATAAGAATTGGAAATGATTATAATTCAGACCGTTATCTGGCCTATACAGATATGGGATTGAATGACTGGATGATTTGTTATGTTATCCCTGTTTCTGAAGCGCAGAAATCTTATAACTTTGTACGAAGATATGAACTGATTTTTACAATCGGTTTTTGTGTTATGGTAAGCATGTTGTTCCTTTGGGGATTTGTTAAGAACAGATCAAAGAATAAACAGCTTATTCAGGCAGCCGAGACAGATGCACTGACCAGCGCGTACAATAAGAGAAGTACAGAAGAACGGATCCATAATGTTCTGCAGGAACACCCGCAGGAACCGGGAACTTTTGTGATCATGGATGTGGATCATTTTAAGGAAGTAAATGATATATATGGACACATTACAGGGGACAAAGTCCTGCACAAATTTGGTGAAGTGCTTCATGAGCATTTTCGTGAAGGAGACATTGTCGGCAGGATCGGTGGTGATGAATTTGTAGTATTTATGAGAAAAACGGACAGCAGAGAAGTGGCTGTTTCCAGAATCGAAAGTTTGATAAAAAAAGTTAAAGAATTAACATTTCCGGAAATGAATGGAAAGAATATTACCATTAGTGCCGGAATGGCATTTGCTCCGGAACATGGAACAGGATATCTTGATCTGTATAAAAATGCAGATACTGCACTATATAAGACAAAACAGAATGGCAGAGATGGGTATAATATTTACGAAGAAGAAAAAAGATAAAGATAAAGGAGAGAGAAAAAGGTTATGCCTATTGGAATAATTATCAATGCATTATCCATAGTTATCGGCGGAATCCTGGGTGCTTTTGTGGGGCACAAATTAAGTCCAAAATTCAAAGAGGATATTACTCTTGTATTCGGGGTATGCTCTATGGGAATGGGAATCAGCACCATCGGTCTGATGGAAAATATGCCGGCGGTTATTTTTTCTGTTGTGATCGGTACGGGAATCGGACTTGCGATTCATCTTGGAGAAAGGATCAATGCCGGTGCCGGTGTTATGCAGCGTGTGATCGGCAAATTTATCAAGAATTCAAATTCAGAGCTTTCTGAGGATGAGTTTATGAATACACTGGTGACGATTATTGTATTATTCTGTGCAAGCGGAACAGGAATCTATGGCTCTATCGTATCCGGAATGAGCGGGGATCATTCAGTGCTGATCTCCAAATCTATTCTGGATTTATTTACAGCAGCTATTTTTGCCTGCAGCCTGGGAATGGTAGTGTGTATGATCGCCATTCCGCAGGTGATCATTTTCCTGATCCTGTTCTTTGCAGCAACGGCGATTTTCCCGCTGACTACACCGGGCATGATCAATGACTTTAAAGCCTGTGGCGGGTTTCTGATGCTTGCAACCGGTTTTCGTATGGTGAAGCTGAAGAACTTCCCAACTGCGGACATGATACCGGCGATGGTGCTGATCATGCCTATGTCATGGTTCTGGGTGACTTACGTACTGCCGTTAGTATCATAAGTTAAGCTGGCAGATTTTCATTTCTGAGTTCAGAAACGGAGATCTGCTTCTTTTTAGGTCAATTACAATCAAAATTATAGATGACTGTAATGGCGCTTATAAAAAACTAACCAATAGTTAATAGAAAATTTCTTCCTGATATTGTATTGTAAATATATAATAAATCTGAAAAAAATATCAGGTGTATCAAAAGTATTTCCTGATATTTGCCTGAAACTATAATGGCACATCAAGAGAGGAGGAGATTTTTATGAGTATGAAAAATCGATTTGCAGGAAAATGTAGAAGTTATCTGGTATTTTTTCTTCTGGCGGCAGTTGCAGCACTTTTATTTTTCCCAAGGGTAGCATCGGCTGCTGCCAAGCCAACTGCCAAACAGCTTAAAGTAACCTACAGAGGATTCGAATATGACAATGATACAGCAAAGTTATATCTGAAGCTGAGTCTGAAAAATACTTCGAGTTACACGATTACAAAAGTGAAGATGGGATATGAGATACCTATTATGGAGGATGGAACCATAACCCAGACCTTCAGTGTAACGATCAATCCCGGAAAGACAGTGAATAAGACGGTTTATATTGGAAAAATGACTCAGCAGCCATATAAAGCGCCGAAGGTAAAATGCTTATCGTTCTGGTATAAGTCAGCAACACCTAAGCTAAACCAGCTCAAAGTCAGCTACAAGGGATATGAGTACAATCCGAACACAGGAGAGCTGTATATAACTGCCCGTATGCAGAACACTTCCAGTTATACGATTACAAAGGTAACGATGTATTTTGAGATACCACTGGATGAAACTGCAACACCGACCAAAACCTACAATGTAAATATTCCGGCCGGAAAGACAAAAAATTACAGGTTCAAAATCGGAAGGATGGCAGATGCTCCGGATGGAAAGGTACTGGTGAAATGTAAGAAATTCTGGTATAAGAAATAACAAATGAAATTGTGATATCAGACAGGCAGCCATTGTGAGATACTCTAAACAGTACCGCAATGGCTGCTGTTTTGTTATGCTTAGGAAATTACGTCGGAATTGTTATAATTAGGTATATTTTAGCATAAATAATTCCTGTCTGAAATAAAAATTGCTGTTATTATTTCTGGCTTATTCGGGCTCGAAGTGGCAGTAACTCCTGCTTTACGTTACAAATGTTTCATGTTATCATTATCTAAAATCAGGGAAGCTGTTTTTCGGGGAATTTTTTAACCGAATGCGGATTGCGAATATCCGTTTGACTTGCAAAATCTGGTAATGAAGGAGGATGAAAAATATGCGGAACAGAAAGAAACTGCCAATTGGAATAGATAGTTTTGAAAAAATAATCCGGCATAATTTTTACTATGTGGATAAAACAGAAATGATAACAGAACTTCTTCATAACTGGGGAGAAGTGAATCTGTTTACACGTCCTCGCCGTTTTGGAAAATCTCTGAATATGAATATGCTGCAGTCATTTCTGGAAATCGGATGTGATAAATCGCTGTTTAATGGACTGAAGGTATCCCGTGAAAAAGAACTGTGTGAAGAATATATGGGAAAGTTTCCGGTAATTTCGCTTACATTGAAGAATGTGAAGGGATTAAATTTTGAGTCAGCCCGGAAATCGCTGAAGAATACTCTGGGAATGGAGGCGTGGAGACTTAGTGCTCTGGCAGAGAGCAGCCGCCTTACAGAGGAAGAAAAAAACTCTTATAAAGCATTGACTGTCGTTGATGATCATGGCGATTTCAAAATGTCTGATGCCACAATGGAGAAGGCGCTGCTTATATTAACTGTATTACTGGAGAAACATTATGGAAAAAAAGCGGTTCTTTTGATTGATGAGTATGATGTGCCATTAGATAAAGCGTTCCAGTATGGATATTATGACGAGATGGTATCTTTGATCAGAAACATGTTTGGAAATGTTTTGAAGACAAATTCGAGCCTGTTTTTTGCAGTACTTACGGGATGCCTGAGAATTGCGAAGGAAAGCATTTTTACAGGGTTAAATAATTTTAATGTTTTTTCAATTACGAGTGTGCAGTTTGATGAGTTCTTTGGATTTACAGATGATGAGGTCGCAGAAATGCTGAAATATTTTGGGCTTTCTGACTACCATGAAACAATCAGGGAATGGTATGATGGTTATCAGTTTGGAAAGAAAGCAGTGTATTGTCCCTGGGACGTGATCAGTTATTGCAGAAATTTATGTGCAGATCCTGATGCGATACCAGAAGATTTCTGGTCTAATACCAGCAGCAACAGCATTGTGAGTCGTTTTATAGATAAAGCGAATAAACAGACGAGAGATGAAATCGAAAACCTGATTTCGGGAGAAACGGTTATAAAAGAAATAAAACAGGAACTGACATATAATGAACTGGATAAATCCATTGAGAATCTTTGGAGTATACTTTTTACAACAGGGTATTTAACACAACGTGAAAGAATAGACAGCAGAAAGTTACGTCTGGCAATTCCTAACAGAGAAATTAAAGAATTGTTTGAACTTCAGATCAGGGAATGGTTTCAGGAAAAGTCATCTGAGGATGTAAAGAAGCTTGATAAATTATGCATGGCTTTTCCAGATGGAGATGCAGAAACGATAGAAGATTTGTTTAACGACTATTTATGGAATACAATCAGTATTCGGGATACGGCAGTTAAGGGAAGAAAAGAAAATTTTTATCATGGAGTTTTACTGGGGCTGCTAAGTCATATGGAGAACTGGGCTGTCTGGTCGAATATAGAATTTGGTGAAGGTTATTGTGATATTTTACTGGAAGTTCCGGAGAATCGTGTCGGAGTGGTGATCGAGATGAAATATGCTCAGGAAGACAGAATGGAGGCAGCTTGTACAGAAGCTCTGAAACAGATTGAACAACGTCAGTATGCTGCAAGGTTAAAGAGTGACGGGATGAAGAATATTGTAAATTATGGCATTGCCTGTTATCGGAAACATTGTAAAGTAAAGATTGGGAAAGAAAATTCTTAATCTAAGAAGATATCTTAATAAGAAAACAGCTCTGCTGTTCTGAAATTACAGCTCCTCTCAGTGATTATTATTTGTGATACTGAGGGGAGCTTTTTATATCATAGAAGATTATTCTGCAATGTTTCTGTGATGTAACAGTCTTTTGGACAGGATTCTTTCTTACGTATTCCTTGTTGGAATAATCCATGTGAAAAGAAGAATTGCGAAGGAAATAGGAAACGAACGGGTATAATTTGTGCAAATTGTTGGAAAATTTTTTAAACATATTTTAATATGAACGGAAGAGTCAGGAAAGGAAGAAAGATGAGAAAGAGACTTATCATCGGTATGAGTGGGGCTTCCGGAGCGCCCCTTACAATAGAATTGCTGAAACAACTGCAGCAGTATAAAGAAATAATAGAGACACATCTGATCGTGACAAAAGGTGCGGAAATGACGCTGGAACAGGAGACAGATTATACATTGGAACAGCTATATGATCTTGCGGACGAGGTACATGATAACTATAACATCGGTGCAGGTCCGGCGAGTGGAAGCTACCGTACGATGGGAATGATCGTGATTCCATGCAGTATGAAAACTCTGGCGGGAATCGTAAGCGGGTACAGTGATAATCGCGTTTTACGGGCAGCAGATATAACCTTGAAAGAACGCCGGAAGAAGATATCATTACCAGAAAATGGTCTGAGCAGATATGGGAACTTGTCAAACAACCGGTGTCTGTGCTGGCAGGAGTACATTATGATAATCTGGAAAAGGAACAGTTGATGGAAGTAATCCGGATATTAGATCAACTGCTCGAAAACTTAGAACAAGAACTGCGATTTCGGAATATAAAATGTAGTCAAAACGTATAAGAGAAACATAGATATAGAAATACAATGGTGCTATAATTTTTTCAGATAACGAAATCAGGAGTTTATGTCGGTATGTCGGACTGGAAAAAGCCTGTGAAAAAGCAATGAACCAGATTCGGGAGCTGTGTTATGATGAACGGCTTCGTAATGAAGACAGAAATGATATTCTGGCATATGGAATTGCTTTTTGTAAGAAGAAATGCAAGGTAGTTGTCGAAAATTTATAAGGAATGAGGTAATCTTAAAAAGATGATATCTGAAAAGGGAAAGGGATAGGTGATAGATTCTTGCGCATCAGTTCTTTGCAGGCTGATGCGCATATTTTGTCTGCTTTGCTACAACCCTAACGCAACTCAGCAATCCTGCTGACTGCCACGTAGATCTCCTGGATTTTGTACCAGGTTGGATAATCTACGATCCCTGTCTGGTCCAGACCGAAAATGCTCTGGAAAATCCTGACGGAATTTTTGGTCTCAGGTCCGTAAATTCCATCTGCGGTGACAACAGGGACAGCTGGATAAGCTTCTGCGATTGTGTTTAACTGTTCCTGGATCTGCCTTACCTTATTTCCAGATGTACCGATATCCAGATCATATCCTGGCCAGGAGGCGGGGATGCCAGAGATTGCTTCCGCCACATTGATATACATATCATTTCCGTAAAAAGTCCGTAGGATTTCAATGGCAGAGTATCCCTGATCGCCCAGTGCCTTGCTTCCCCATTGTGTCATCCAGCCTCTGTTTCGGCATTGTACCTGTTTGCCGTCACAGTACTGGGTAAGGATTGGCTGACGTACATTTGGTCTGGAAAGATAATTCTCAAACAGTTCATCTACAATGCGGTCAATGCTGGCAAAGATATTCCTGCCATAGATCCATTTGTGATCATAGGCAGTGGAGGAAGTGATCGTAAAGTCATAACCTTTGTTCCGGTACGTCGGAATCGACACTAATTCGGTATTGCAGAAACATTCAATTTGACGAATTATGTATTAAAGTTCATGGGAAAAACGCTTATACCATAGAAAATGATAAGAATACAGAAGATTAGATGAATTTTCTGATAGAAATCGAAAATAACCTATGGTATAGTGATATTAGAAAAGGGAGGTCTGGTTTAATATGTGTAGTGCACTGGAAGAATTAAAAATGGAAGGAAAGCAGGAAGGAATGATAGCTGGTACAGTTAAAACCTGTAGGAAATTTAAACTTGACCAGAAAGCAACAGTTAAAAATGTAATGGAAGAGTTTTCTTTATCTGAAAAAGAGGCTGTTAATTATGTGAAGAAATACTGGTAGTATATAATGCACTCTATATCTTCCGAAAAGAAGAAGATGTCCGGAAAGGAATAGGTGATATTATGGGAGGAAAAGTGCTGGAACTGGAATCTGAAAGACTTAAAGCAGAAGGTATGATTGCAGGTGCAATTAAAACTTGTAAAAAATTTAAACTTGACCAGAAAGCAGCTATTGAAAATGTGATGAAACAGTTTTCCTTATCCGAAAAAGATGCCATTAATTATGTGAAGAAATATTGGTAGTTTGAGAGTTATATTTCCATAAAGAAAATGTTCGGAAAAGAATTGGTGATATATTATGGGGAGGAAAAGTTCTGGAATTGCTGTTTTTGGGTATGATGATAAGAAATGGAAGTGATGATATGACAAATACACAAGCGTGGAATTATGCGATAGGAATGATTAAGGTAGACGGTTTGGAACCTACAAAAGAGTTTAAAGAATATATTGAAAAAGAAAAAAGTGGCGAAATCACGATGGAAGATGCAAAGAAATTTTTAGATAAGAAATATAAAATGAAGGATGAGTGAAATGCAGGAAATATTATTGTACCATGGAAGCGGGGTCGAGGTTGTTTATCCTGAAATAAGAATAACCAGATATACTAAAGACTTTTCATGGGGGTTTTACTGTACTAATAATTATAAGCAGGCATACCGATGGGCAGATAGAAGATCAGCTGCTGGAGTGGTAAATGTTTATAAATATATAGAAAATCCAGAATTAAATATACTGAAATTTCCTGAGATGTCAGATGAATGGCTGGACTTTATTGCAAAATGTCGTTCAGGCGAACCACATCCATATGATATAGTGGAAGGACCTATGGCAGATGATACAATTTGGGACTTTGTAAATGGATTTATGACAGGAAAAATATCGAGAAGTGTTTTCTGGGAATATGCCAAATTTAAATATCCAACGCATCAGATCAGTTTTCATACGATCAATGCACTAAGGTGCCTGACATTTGAGAGGAGTGAAAAAATTCATGACTGAGAAACAAAAAGATGATGTTTACTATGTGTGCAGTCTGATAGAATATATAGCAAGAAAAACGAAAAATCACAGACAGGATATAATCCATTATTTTTCAAAAAAGGATATTGAAAGACAGCTTCGTATTGCAGAGGTGAACCACTGTCTTTCTTTTGAGCAGGTTTCAGATGAAATTATTGAGGACTTTGGTATAAAAGATGGTAAATTTGATACAGTAAAGGAATGTAAATATGAAGTACCATCAGTGACATCCATTGGGATGCTGTATCAGGAACTTGTGCTTACAACTATGCAAAACGAGGATGTGGCACAGGGAATCATAGATGTATTTTCATCGTTTATTACGGATGAGATTTCAGATTTCAATTCCAGTGTATATTATACAAATCCAGATTATCTCAGGTGCTCTTATCTGGAGGGGAAAATGCTGGCTTGAGTCAGAACTACTGGTAATTTGTAGAATATATTGTCAACAATTTCGTTTGTTGTTCCAGATTAAAATGAATACTACGTTTTCAAAACAGTAGGATGAAAAGAATGCGACCTTTCTCCTACTGTTTTTTTAGAAAATGCCTACGGCTATTGAGATTAGTAAGGGAAAATAATAGAAAATAAAGAGCAAAATGGACTAATATATGATAAAATAAAACTGTTAGCAATGGATAAGAATTATTAAGATTTAAGCTGAAATGCTGTTTTCAAAATTTCAAGAGCAATTTTCTTTTCGGTTTCTGTTTTATCAGACAGAAATGCTACGATTTGTTCTTCTGTTGATGAGAGTGGAAGAGGTGTTTCCAACTCAAAAAGTTCAGAAGGCTGAACAGATAGAGCATTGCACAATTTCAGAATCGTTGATATGGTAGGATTTCTGTCATCTTTTTCAATCTGTCTGAGATAGACTGACGAAATATCTGCACGAAAAGCTAATTCCTCCTGAGTAAATCCACAATGATGTCGAAGTTCTCTGATTTTACGACCGATACTATAATTATTGTTCATTTTAATCACCTTAATATATAGTAACGGCTTGATTTATGTACTTCGAGATGATAAAGTTTATTTAGTGACCGATACTATAGTTTATATTCAGACTTATATGAAAATTTCTTTACAGAGACAAATAATGACATACCCAAAGTATATAATAGGGTTAGAAAAAAGACATAGAAGGTGATGGAATATATGGATTCTGAGTACAAAAAAATAGGCAGAGTGCTTAGTCTGTATGATAGATTATCCAGTGGAAAAACCATTTATTTGAAAGATGAGCTTAATGCAACGGGAGTTTCCGACCGTTCATTTAAACGAGACATAACGGAACTTAGAAATTATCTGGCTGAAAAGGCCGCGGAGGGGGAGCGCAGAAAAGAAATTGTCTACGATCGGAATCGTAACTGCTATTACATGACAGAAGATAAAGATACATTACCGGATTATCAGGAGATTTTTGCTATAGCAAAAATCCTTCTGGGAAGCAAAGGGCTGTCACGAATAGAAATGAATCAGGTAGTAGAATATTTATTAAGTCTCTGTAGCGATGAGAGTAAGCGAAAAGAAATAAAGAAATGTCTTGCGAATGAATTGATAAATTATCAGGGACCGAATCATGGAAAGAATCTGCTTAATATGATATGGGAAGTTGTTCAAGCGGCAGAATACGAAAGAAAAGTAAAAATACTATATCAACGTTTGGAGAAACATAAAAAAGTAGAGAGAGTACTGAAGCCTTTAGGTGTGTTGTTTTCAGAATATTACTTTTATATGTTGGCTATTATTGACGGAGAAGTATGTGAACATAGCAAAATCAGTACACCAACAATTTATCGTATAGATCTAATTGAAAAATTGGAAGTGTTGGATGAACATTTTAAAATTCCATACTCAGAAAAATTTAAGGAACAAGAATTTCGTAATCAAACTCCGTTAATGTGGGGCGGAGAAATGAAGAGATTAAAATTCTGGTGTAGTGAATTGGCATTAGAAGCAGTACTTGATAAAATACCTACAGCGAAAGTGCTTGAGAAAGAGAATGAGGAGTATTTGATTAGCGCTGAAATTGTGGGAAATGGTGCTGAAATCTGGCTGAAAGGGCAAGAAGGATTTAAATGGTTGGAACCATAATGTATATAATTACAAGTTAAACAAAGTAAGTAGCTATTAGAGTTAACTATATGTCTGTAAAAACATAATGTTGGAGGAACATAAAATGAACAAATTTGAAGAGAACATGAATGCAGCTTGGGAAAAGTACCAGTCAGAAAAGAAAAATGAATTATATCCAAATATAATGCTTTTAGGAATAAGTGGTGCTGGTAAATCTAGCCTTATAAATGCTATTTTTAAAAGAGATTTGGCAAAGGTTTCCAACGTTAAACCAGAGACAAAGGGGTACGGGAAAATATATTATGGGAAACAATATGGATTAAGTGTTAATTTGATAGATACAGCTGGATATGAAATGAATCAAGGAAATGACTATTATGAGTCAGTGAAACCAATATTAGAAAATGGTATTGAAAATGAGCATTCAGGGGAAAATGAGAAAATCCATATTATATGGTATTGCATTTCAGTAGCAAATGAACGTGTAGAAGATATGGATATAAAAATTTTAAGAGATATTTGCAATAATGCTCAAATACGGAATAGAGTATGCGTAGTATTTACCAAATGTGATTTAGACACAGAGGATGGTGAAAAAGCAGCTATATTAAAGAAAATATTACGAGATAAAGTGTGTGATGATTTGTATTGTTTTGAAACATGCAATGATGCAGAATTAGAATTAGATATACCAAAACTGATAAAATGGTCTGCAAATCAAATTGATGATAAAGATTTACGAGAAAAGTTTGTAGCATCACAGATGCATGATTTAAAAGCCAAAAGAAAACAGGCAAATGAAGCAATTGCAACGGCTGTTACAGCTGCTGGTGCTGCAGCGGCGATACCGATACCGTTTTCTGATGCTGCTATATTAGTGCCTATACAGGTGGCTATGGTAGCAAAAATAATTGATTTATACGGTGTAAGTGATTTGGCAGCTATTTCCAAGGGATTAATAGGTGATATTGTAATTTCGCAAATTGGAAAAAGTATATCAGCGAGTATTCTAAAAATGATACCAATAGTTGGACAGATTGTCGGAAGTGTAGTTAACGCAGGCGTGGCGGCTTCGATAACCGGAATATTAGGTACAGCAATATCTGCAATTTGTTATGTGAATGTGAAAAAATATATGAATGGTGAATCTATAGATTGGACGATGGCTTTTTCAGCAGAGATGGTTGAAAAAGCAATGAAAGCTGCTAAAGAGAATGCAAGCAAAAGTGAGGAATAACATATGAAAAAATATGCTAATATAATGCTGTTAGGCAGAACAGGAGTAGGCAAATCTTCATTTATTAATTATCTTGTGGGAAAAGATGTATGTAAAGTTGCAACTGGTATGCCAGTTACTCAGGGATTTGAAACGTATGAATACG
>OLXW01000397.1_pt1 | contig 30512 bp, 30 predicted proteins | sample 1673551 | NCBI WGS metagenome assembly OLXW01 (sample SAMEA103958114, study PRJEB25191) | human gut metagenome | reverse complement strand
TCCCCCTTGGGGGAAGGTGGCCGAGGCCCCGCCCGAGGCCGGATGAGGGGCGAGCTTACCGCTATTGCCCGCAAACGATCAGTCAGTGGTCGGGGCCACTGACAGCTTTCCCCGAGGGGGGCCTCTACAAAGGAAAGGAGCATCCAACCATGAAAAAACGCATCGTCCGTATCACCGCTGCCCTGTGCGCCGCCGCACTGCTGGCGGGCTGCGGGAGCAGCATCAGCAGCAAAGACGGCGGTTACTACACCACCGAGGCCGCCGCGCAGGAAAGCTACAATTACGACAGCGCCGCAGGCAGTGTGGACAGCGGCCTTGTGCCGGAGAACGCCGCCGAGGCCGCCACCGACGAGACCGCACAGAAGATCATCTACAACGCCAGTCTGTCGATGGAGTCCACCGACTTTGACACGACCCGCGAGGTCCTGATGACCGCCGTCGAGGCCAACGGCGCATGGCTGGAATCCACAAGCCTGTACGGCACCGAGAAGGACCATGACCGTACCGCCGACTACACCGTGCGGGTACCGGTGGGCAGCTACCGCGCGTTTCTGGCCGCCGTGGGCGACGCGGGCAGCGTGCTCAACATCAGCGAGAGCGCCGAGAACATCACGAGCAGCTACATAGACGTGCAGGCGCGGCTGTCCGCGCTGGAGGCCCAGCGGGACCGCCTGAACGCGCTGGCTGACCAGGCCGAGACGACGGCGGATTTATTGGAAATCGAGAGCCAACTTTCCGACGTGCAGTACCAGCTGGAAAACTACACCCGCCAGCTGCGCAGCATGGACCAGCAGGTCAGTTACTCCACCGTGGACATCTACCTGCGGGAGGTCGCCACCCTGACCCCCACCGGCGTGACCTTCGGTGAGCGGATTGCCGACGCCTTCGGCGGCGGCTGGGATGCCTTTGTCGGCTTCCTGCAGGGTCTGGTCATCGCGCTGGTCTACCTGTGGCCGGTGCTGCTGATTGCAGTGGCCGTGGTGTTCATCCTGCGCAAGGTCTGGAAAAAGCGGCCCAGGAAGGAAAAGCTGCCCAAGCCCGCGCAGACGCCCCCGCCCGCCGAGTACCCGGTGAAGCCGGGCGACGAACCGAAGCCGAAATATTGACAGATAACACAAAACCTGCCCAGCCGCGTGATATGCGGTTGGGCAGGTTTTTATCTTTGCGTGCGGTAGGGGCGAGGCATGCCTCGCCCTGCACCTACCCGCAAAAGGGAATCCTGCGGGCAGGCTGCGGGCCGGACATGTCCGGCCCCTACAGCGCAATTACTTCTGACTTAGTCCTTCAGCTCACGGAGGGGTCAAGACCCCTCCCTACATAGCATCCGTATACGGCAGTTTGTAGGGAGCGGTCTTGACCGCTCCGGCTGCTTTACGGTGGCTGCATGATAACGGGAAAGTCTTAATCCTTCAGCGTCAGCGCAATGCTCAGATCCTTGAGCTGCTGCTCATCGACGACGTCGGGGGCACCGCTCATCGGCTCACCGGCGTTCTGCACCTTCGGGAAGGCAATGACGTCGCGGATGGAGTCCTTCTTGAGCATCAGCATGACCATGCGGTCCAGGCCGTAGGCCATACCGCCGTGCGGCGGCGCACCGAACTTGTAGGCGTCCATCAGGAAGCCGAAGCTCTCGCGGGCCTTCTCCTCGGTAAAGCCGAGGGCGTGGAACATGCGGTCCTGCAATGCGGGATCATTGATACGCATCGAGCCGCCGCCCATCTCGACACCGTTCAGTACGATGTCGTAGGCCACGGCATGGCAGGCACCCGGGTCGCTCTCGACCTTGTCCAGGTCCTCGGCCTTGGGCAGGGTGAACGGGTGGTGCATGGCCATCCAGCGGCCCTCCTGCTCACTGTACTCAAACAGCGGGAAGTCCACGACCCACAGGAAGTTGAACTTGTCGGGGTCGATCAGGCCGTGCTTGCGGGCGATGTCCAGACGGACCTGACCCAGTGCGGTGCAGGCCTTGACCCAGTCGGTGTCGCTGACCAGCAGCAGCACGTCGCCGGTCTCGGCGTTCAGCGCGGCGTACAGGGCGGCCTTCTCGGCGTCTGTCAGGAACTTTTCAAAGCTGGAGGACGTGCCGTCGGCGGTTAGGCGGCTGTAGGCCAGACCCTTGGCACCGTAGGTCTTGGCGACCTCGCCGAGCTTGTCGATGTTCTTGCGGGAGAGCTTGTCGGCCAGACCCTTGGCGTTGATGGCGCGGATCGTGCCGCCGGCCTCCAGCACAGCGGCGAAGGGCTTGAACTCGGTGCCCCTGAACACCTCGGTCACGTCCTGAATCTCAAGGCCAAAGCGGGTGTCGGGCTTGTCGGAGCCGAAACGGCCCATGGCTTCGTCCCACGGCATACGGTAGAACGGGGTCTCGACGTCGACGTTCAGCATTTCCTTCCACAGGCGCTTGATGAGGCCCTCGTTCAGGGTCATGATGTCGTCCTCGGAGACAAAGCTCATCTCCTCGTCCACCTGGGTGAACTCGGGCTGGCGGTCTGCGCGCAGATCCTCGTCGCGGTAGCAGTGGGCCAGCTGGAAGTAGCGGTCAAAGCCGGACAGCATCAAAATCTGCTTGTAGAGCTGCGGGCTCTGGGGCAGCGCGTAGAAGTGGCCCGGCTGCACACGGCTGGGAACGAGATAATCGCGCGCGCCCTCGGGCGTGGACTTAATGAGAGTGGGCGTCTCGATCTCGGTGAAATGGTTCTCGCAGAAATAGTTGCGGATGATCTGCATGATCTTGCTGCGCAGCACGATGGGCTCATGCATGGACGGACGGCGCAGGTCCAGATAGCGGTAGCGCAGGCGCAGGTCGTCGTTGACGTTGATCTCGTCGCGCAGCTCAAACGGCGTGGTCTGGGCCTCGCTCAGGATGCGCAGCTCGCTGACGTAGAGCTCTACGTCGCCGGTTGCGATCTTATCGGTCTTGGCGGCGCGCTCACGCAGCTTGCCGCGGCAGATAACAACGTACTCGCTTTTCAGGCTCTCGGCCTTGGCGAAAACGTCCTTCGGCGTATCCTCATCGAACACCAGCTGCAAAATGCCGGTGGTATCGCGCAGGTCGGCAAAGATGATGCCGCCCTTGTCGCGGGCGCGGGCGATGGAGCCGCAGACGGTCATTTCCTGACCGGCCATGGCAAGCGTGACTTCGCCGCAATAGTTTGTGCGGCGCAGACTGCCCAAAGTTTCCATATTTCCTGTCCCCTTTACGGTTTTATCTTTTACTAAAGTATTATTATAACGCGCCGCTGTGCATTTGGCAAGAGGGCGGCGGGCAAACGCGTGCGGATTTTGCCGGATTTCCGGCTAATTTGTTTTGCAAAGCGTATTGACAATTTTCTTTTTGCCTGCTATAATAGTAAAGCTGTGAGCACCACAGTGTATACGTGCCTGTAGCTCAGTTGGTAGAGCATCTGACTTTTAATCAGAGGGCCCAGGATTCGAGTTCCTGCAGGCGCACCAAAACCGGTTGAAACCGCAAGGTTTCAACCGGTTTTTGCGTTGCTGCGGACGTAGGGGCCGGGTATGCCCGGCCCTGCCGTGTATGGCGGGCGGCTGCTTACGGGCAGGCCGCGGGCCGCATATATGCGGCCCCTGCATGGCAGCAATGGTTTTTTCGGAATATCTCCGCCCGCAAAAAAGGCATGTACGACTTATCCAATCGTACATGCCTTTTTATTTTGTATTCATTTCCACAGCAGGAACAGCACGGCCAGCAGCACACCTAAACCCACCAGATACACCCCGGCAATGGCCAGGGTAGCCTTCAGCACACCCATGACGGCCCAAAATTTTTCTTTGGGCGTCCAGTCGGGGGCCTGCTCCCAGGGGCGGTCATTCGCCGGCTCCGGGGGCGGGGCGTCCGCCTTGCGGCGGTGGGGGCGCAGCGTCGGCGCAGGGCCGATGCCGCTCATATCGGCGATGGTGCGGCCATCGTCCTCGAAGTCGTCGCGTTTCCTCATTTTTCGTACAGATGGCAGACTACGTAATGGCCCGGCTCGACCTCACGCTGCTTCGGCGCTTCGGTCTTGCAGCGCTCCGTGGCATAGGGGCAGCGGGTGTGGAACTTGCAGCCGGACGGCGGGTTGGCTGGGGACGGGATGGAGCCCTGCAGCACCACGCGCTCGCGCTTGACAGTCGGGTCCGGGATGGGAATGGCCGAGAACAGCGCCTTGGTGTAGGGGTGCAGCGGGTGGGCAAAAATGTCGTCGGTCTCGCCGTACTCCACCAGATTGCCCAGGTACATAACGCCGACAGTGTCGGAGATATGCTCGACGACGGACAGATCGTGGGAGATGAAAAGATACGTCAGGTTGCGTTTTTCCTGCAAGGATTTCAGCAGGTTGATGATCTGCGCCTGAATGGAGACGTCCAGCGCGGAGACCGGCTCATCGCAGACGACGAACTCGGGGTTCAAGGCCAGCGCACGGGCAATGCAGATACGCTGGCGCTGACCGCCGGAGAACTCGTGCGGGTAGCGGGTCTTGTGGTAGGGCTGCAGGCCGCAGTCGTCCATGACCTGGTCAATATAGTCGTTGAACTCGTTCTTCGGCACAAGGTTGTGCTCGCGCACGGCCTCGCCGATGATCTCGCCGACGGGCAGACGCGGGGACAGGCTGGAGAACGGGTCTTGGAAGATGATCTGCATCTTGGTGCGCAGCTCACGCATCTCGGCGGGGGTCATGTCGTAGACCTCCTTACCGTTGAACAGCACCTGGCCGCCGGTCTTTTCGCCGCCCAGGCGCAGGATCGTGCGGCCCGTGGTGGACTTGCCGCAGCCGGACTCGCCGACAAGGCCCATCGTGCAGCCGCGGCGCAGGTTGAACGTCACGCCGTCCACGGCCTTGACGTGGCCCACGGTCTGGGACAGCAGGCCGCCCTTGATGGGGAAATATTTCTTGAGGTGGTTGACCATCAGGATATACTGAGGGTCATAGGTGACGGGGGTGTAATCGTTTTCAATCAGGTGCTTACCCTTGTTTGCCATGCGTCACTCACCCGCCTTTCTGTTTTCTTCATAGTAGCGGTAGCAGCTGACCTTGTGCGTCGGGGACAGGCTGATCTCGCAGGGGTACTCGCCGCTGCAGCAGGGCAGCTGCAGCTCGCAGCGGTCCTTGAAGTAGCAGTAGTTCGGCATATCAACGGGGTTGGGGACCTTGCCGGGGATGGAGTACAGGCGGTCCACTTTTTTGCCGACAACGGGCTTGGACGCCATCAGGCCGATGGTGTAGGGGTGGCTCGGGTGGGCAAAGATCTCCTCGACAGTGCCCTTCTCGACGACACGGCCCGCGTACATGACGACGACATAGTCGGCCATCTCGGCAATGACACCCAGGTCATGCGTGATGAGCATGATGGACGAATTGATGCGGTCCTTCAGGCTGCGCAGCAGGTCGAGGATCTGTGCCTGGATCGTCACGTCCAGCGCGGTGGTCGGCTCGTCGGCAATGATGATCTTCGGGTTGCAGGCCAGCGCCATGGCGATCATGACGCGCTGGCGCATACCGCCGGACAGCTCATGGGGGTACATCGCATAGACGCCCTCGCTGTTGGCGATGCCGACCATCTCGAGCATCTCGATGGTGCGCTTCTTGATGTCCTCCTTCGTCTTGCCCTCGCCCTCGTGCAGGGCGATGACCTCGTCGATCTGGGCACCGATGCGGAACACCGGGTTCAGGCTCGTCATAGGCTCCTGGAAGATCATCGAAATATAGTTGCCGCGCAGGCCCTGCATCTTGTCCGCCGGGGTCTTGGCAATGTCGTAGGCCTTGTCATTGCCGAGGTTCAGCCGGATGGCACCCTCGACGATCTGGCCCTGGGGGCGCTGCAAAAGCTGCATCAGGGACAGGCTGGTGACGGACTTGCCGCAGCCGGACTCGCCGACGACGCCGACGGTCTTGCCGATGGGCACTTCAAACGAGACGCCGTCGACGCTCTTGACGACGCCGGTGTCAGTGAAGAAGTAGGTGTGCAGGTTATCGAACTCCACCGCGTTGGCGGGGTCCTTCATCTGGGTGGTGTACTCGGACTCGGGCACGTTGCGGCGCTTGCGGCGCTTTTCGTACTGGTCCGTGATGCGGCGGTTTTCCTTGGAGATACGCCGCGACTCTTTGGCGGAAAGGTATCCGTCCTGATTTTTAGCCATCGTGTGTTTCTCCTTCCAATCAGCGTTTCATCTTGGGGTCAAACGCATCGCGCAGACCGTCGCCCACAAAGTTGAAGCCCAGAACGGTGAGCAGCAGGCAGACACCGGCAGGGATCCAGATGAACAGGTAGTTCGTCATGACGTAGGCGTTGTTGACGTCGTTGATGATGTTGCCCCAGGAGGCAAACGGGTACTTGACGCCCAGACCCAGGAAGGACAGCGTGGCTTCGGTCAGGATGGTGGAGCCGAGGCCCATCGTGCAGGTGACGATCAGCTGCGGGATGACGTTGGGGATCAGATGACGGAAGATGCGGTGCCAGACCTTGATGCCGCAGGCCTCGGTGGCCAGCATGAACTCCTGCTCGCGCAGGGACAGGATCTGGCCGCGGACCAGACGGGCAATGCTCGGCCAGCCGAGGAAGCCCAGGATCAGCATCAGGTACATCATGCGCTTCCAGGAATCGACGCGCATCGCGTCCATGGCCGCACCGATGATGATGATGACGGGCATCGAGGGGATGCAGTAGAAAACATCGACGATACGCATAATAATGTTGTCGATCCAGCCGCCGAAGTAGCCGGAGATGCCGCCCATCAGGATGCCGAGGGACGCTTCAATGACAACAACGATAAAGCCGATGATCAGCGAGACACGTCCGCCGTACATCAGGCGGGTCAGCATGTCCATACCGTTCGTGTCGGTGCCGAGCCAGTGCTCTTTGCTGGGGGCGGCGTAGCGGTCATAAACGTAGGTCTCGGTCATCTGCTTGACGCTCCAGACCTTGGTGGAGGCGTCGTAGACAATGTCATACTCGGCCTCGTTGCCCTCGGCGTCGGTGTAATTGAACTTGGCGGCGTTGTCGTCGATGGCCTCCTCGAGGCGGTCCTTGAAGTCACGGGTGACGACGACGCTGGAATCGGCGGCGGAGACGACGAAGCGGCTGACGTAGCCCAGCTCCTCACCGCCCGCGAGGATGTTGCCGTCCGCGTCGAGGGTGTAGTCCACGCCGTCGGCAGCGAACTCCTTCTCCCCTGCCGTCATGGCGGTCAGGGCAGCCAGCTTGACGTCAAAGCTGAACTTCGGCGCACCGTCGGCCTCGTTCACGAGGTCGCGGCTGGCGTAGCCCATGATGTCCCTGCCCTGGTAGACAACGTAAAAGTCGTCGCTCTGGATGTCGACGGTGTAGTCAACATCCTTATAGTTGAATTCCGTATTGCCCTTCTTGACGGCCTCCAGTGCCTTGCTCTGGGCGATGGAGCCGAAGTTCTGCCCATCGGCCACAACAAAGCGCATCGTATCGTTGCGGGTAACGCCGACAAACTCCTTGGACATCTGGGTGTAGGTGAAGAACTGCTCGTCCTGGCCGTAGGGGCTGACAAGGCCGCCGACGAAGGAGAACAGGAACATGGCCACCAGAATGGACAGGCCGACGACAGCCAGACGGTTGCGGAAGAACCGCTTGGCGACGAGTGCGCCCGGGGACAAAACCTTGACGCGGCGGTCATCGTTCAGGGAGTACTGCTCCTGCTTCGGGTTCTGGTTCTGCGTATTTTCGCTCATGGGTGTGCAGACTCCTTTCTTTAAGAAATGCGCACGCGCGGGTCGACCACGCCGTACAGAATATCGGTCAGCAGGTTGCTGGCCAGCGTCAGCACCGCCATGAAGGACAGGTAGAACATCGTGAACGGGATGTCGCCCGCGACCATGGACTGGTAAGAGATGTAGCCGATGCCCGGGATGGAGAACAGTGTCTCGGTGATGAGGGCACCGCTGAACAGGCCGGGCAGGCTGCCGCCGATGATCGTGACCAGCGGGATCAGCGTGTTGCGGAAGGCGTGCTTATAGATGACCGTGCGCTCCGACAGGCCCTTGGCGCGGGCCGTGCGGATGTAGTCGGCGTTCAGGACCTCGAGCATGTTCGTGCGGGTATAGCGCATGTAACCGCCGATGGAGACAATGACCAGCGTGACGATGGGCAGGACCAGATGGTTGGCCTTGTCCAGGAACTGGCCCATCGAATCCAGCTGGGCGTAATCGCGTCCGACGAGGCCGTACAGGTCGAACCAGCCGAGCTTGACCGAGAAGAACAGCTTGAGCAGCGTGGCAAAGAAGAAGGTGGGCAGCGAAATACCGACCAGCGCCACAGAGGTGATGACATAGTCCGCGCGGCTGTACTGCTTGGTAGCAGCCAGCACGCCGAGGGGCACGGCGATCACGAGGGACAGCACAAAGGAGATGCCGCCCATGATGACAGACAGGCCGATGACCTCAGTGAATTTCTGGGTGGCAGGCACGTTCCACTTCCAGCTGTCGCCGAAGTTGCCGACAACGGCTTTGCTCAGCCAGGTGAAGAAGCCGGGGACGATGTCCAGGTCAAGGCCGTAAGAGGCGTTGAGCTGGGCAAGCCATTCCTCATAAGGCTTGGCGCCGGGGGCCTGAGCCAGCTGCATTGCCATCGTCTCGGCAAAGGAGCTGGGCAGGCTGCGGATCAGCGCATAGATAATGAACATGACACAGAACAGGATCAGTACCGACTGCGCGACACGCTTGATGATGTAGTTTCGCAAGAGTTTTCGTTCCTTCCTTGCACGGTTAAACCGCGTTTATTTTGCAGGGAAATGCCGTAATGTGGGCATCCCCATCCCACGCAGGGACGACGCCCTGCGTGGGAGTGGGACGACCATATTAGCAGTCACTGCTTGCCTCCCTCTGCGAGACAGACTCCCCCGATACGGGGGAGGTGGCCGTCAGGCCAGAAGGGGAGCGGTGGCCCGTAGGGCCGGAGGGAGAGAACCTTGCCGCAGCCCGAAACATTTCGGACTTCAGCAGGCTCTCTCCCCCACCGCCTGCGGGCGGAGCCCCCTCCCAGAGGGGGCCAAGGGCTTGACAGCAAGCAACCGCCCTTGGCGGGCGGTCACCTGCGTTTCACAACGGTAAGTTGAACTTAGTTCAGCTCGAGGTTGTTCAGCTCAGCCTTGTAGGTCCAGTACGGGGTCTGATCCTTCGCGATGGTGTCGATGTTGACACGCTCGGTGGAGAAGATCGTAGCCTCGCTGCGCTGGTAGACGGGCAGCTCGACGCCCCAATCCAGGATGATCTCCATGGCCTCTTTGTACATGGCCTTGCGGGCCTCCTGGTCGGTGGTCGCGCGGGCAGCCATGATCAGCTCGTCCAGGTCAGTGTCGTTGATGGCGTAGTAGTTGGTAGCGCCCTGGCTGTGGTACAGCTGGTACATATCGGGGTCATTGGTGGACTGCCAGGCAGCGACCCAGCCCTCGGCAGCGCCGGACTGATAGGAAGCGAACAGGTCAGAAGCGTTGGCCATATCGTTGACAGTCAGGGTGAAGCCGATGGTCTTGAGAGCGGCGGCAGCGTTGGTCAGGGTCTGGAAGGAGGGGTGGTCACCGTTGCCGGAAGCACCGATGTTGATCTGATACTCCATCTTGGCACCGGCGGGAGCGGCAGTGATCTGGCCGTTCGCGACGGTGTAACCGGCAGCCTCGAAGTAGCCCAAGGCAGCCTGCAGAGCGGCGGCGTACTTGTCCTCGCTCTTCATGTCGGAGGTGTAGATCTCGTTGCCGTCCACGTCGGTGGAGTAGGCGATCTGGTAGCCGTCGTCGGTGACGGACGGGGCAGCCCAGGAGGTGTTGGAGATCGGGTAGTTGATGACGGTGGCGGTGTCGCCGTAGTAGGAGTCGATGCCCTCATCGCGGTAAGCGGCGATGACGGTCATGATGGCCTTGCGCAGGTCCTTGGAGGCCTGGGAGGAGGGGTCGCCGCCGACGTTGACGTTCTTGGCGCTCAGGGCGATGTAGCCGTAGCCGCGGTAGTCCTTCAGGCGGGTGGTGATGACGGGGCCGTCCTCACCCTCGACGCCGTTGATGTCGGCGATCTGGTCAGCAACCTCCAGAGAGTAGGAAGGATCGGAGATGTCGATGGTGCCGGCCTGAACGCCGGTGATCTTATCGGCCTCCTGGGTCTCCTTCATGTTGACGTGGGCGACCTTGGGTGCGCCGTCATAGTAGGAGGGGTTGGCATCCAGATAGACAACGCCGTCGCTGTACTTGGAGAAGGTGAACATACCGGCACCCATGGGAGCGCTGGTCTTGGCGCGGACGCTGCTCAGGTCACCCTTGGCAAAGCCGAAGGAGCTGTTGTCGTAGTCGTACAGGCTCTCATCGCCGTAGTAGTGCAGCGGAGCGATGGGCATCTGCAGCTGGTAGATCATGGTGGTGGACAGCTCGGTGGTGGTCAGCGTCATGCTGTAGTCACCGGTCTTGACGATACCGGCCACAGAAGCAACGGCGTCACCGACGTTGACACCGGTGGTGGAGTAGGCGTAGACGTCCTCGGGGATCAGGTCAGACAGGGCGGTACCGGCAGTCTCGGCCTCCATGGCAGAGAAATTCCAGTCGTAGTTCGCGCCGATCAGCTCGAACATATCCTTCGCGGTTGCGCCTGCAGGCAGCTCGCCAAGGTTCCAAGCGGCGGCGGCACCGGCAGCATCGTTAGCGTCGGCGGCAGCGCCGTTCTCAACGCACTTGTCGATGATCTCCTGGGCAAACTTCACACCGCCGTCGTTGACAGCGTCCCAGAAAGCCTTCTGCTGCTCGGCAGTGAATTTCGTGTTGTCGGTGTTGTCCTCGCCGGCCTCAGCGATCAGCTTGGACAGCGTGGTCATGGAGCTGCGGTACTCGTCCAGACCAACGATGGGGGTAGAGTACATGGTTACAGAACCATCATACGTAGGATCGAGGAAAACATACATCGAGAAGATGACGTCGTCGATGGTGACAGGCTCACCGTCGGAGAACTTCAGGTCCTCGCGCAGCTTGATGTCATAGGTAACGGTGCCGTCGGCGTTCTCGGTGACAACGCAGTCGGCAGGACCGTGGTAGGTGTAGTCAGTGCCGTTGTACTCGCGGGTCTCGCCCTCGATGCCGTTCAGGACCATCTCACCCTTACGGTCAGCGCCCAGCAGGGCGATCTGGGTCAGGTCGATGACATCCTGGTCAGCGGCAGAAGCAGCAAAGAAGGGGCTGAACTTGCTCTCAAAGCCGGTCTCGGCCAGAACGAGCGTGTCGTCGGAAGCGGCAGTGGTGGATGCCTCGGCAGTGGCCGTGCTGTTGCTCTCACTGGACGCAGTCGCAGCGGAAGAAGCAGCACCGCCGCAGCCTGCCAGCATGCCGACGCTGAGAGCGGCAGCAGATGCCAGTGCAATGGCTTGCTTTGTGTTTTTCATGTGGTAAAACCTCCTATAAATTTGCCCTCACCCACAAATCAATATTGTGCTCCCCAAGAGCGCAACACGAGAAAGGGGGAACCCCCTCTCCGCACCCTGTATCTCTTTACAGTGTACACTTGTCGATAATGACTTAGCTATAAGATACCTTAAAATTGACAAAAAGTCAACCATAAATCACACTTTTGTTGCTTTTTGTACCTTTTGCCGAATTTGAGAGGAAAATTTTGTAACCCCCAAAGTCTTTTTTCCCCTGTGGGAAGACTTTTCCTGCTCATCCAAAAAAGCGTGCCCTGCGTTTTTCTGCGGAGCACGCTCTATTATGATAATGTATAATTATTCTTCTTTTTCCCACGACATCCGCTTGAGGAACAACGCAGCAGCGGCAAAAGCAGCGCAGGAGAGCAGTTCAAAAAGTATAAAAACGCCTTGCATTCCCCAAAGCAGCTGTGCGTCCGCTGCAAACACAGCCACCCCCTGCCCCGCAGAGGCAGCAGCGCAGAGTACCGCTGTCGCCCTGCACAAAGAGGGCAATTTTTGTGCGGTCTGTTCATGGATATAAGCCCGCACGCGCGCGCCGCCACGGGTCAGCCGCACCAGCAGCACCACCGCATACAGCGCCAGCACCAGTGCCGCCATGTAGGGCAGCAGCAGGTACACAGGTGCGTGGGCCGTGGCCCCGGGCAGTGCGCCCGCGCCTACGGTCAGCGCAGCCCCGCCGCCGCAAAACAGCCACAGCAAAGCCAGCACCCTGCTGTGAGGGGGCTCGCCCGCATAGCGGTAATGCGCGCCGCGATACTGATAATTGCCGTTCAGATCCTTTTCAAAGTCGTCGAGATAGGCGCGCTTCTTTTTCTTCTCGCGCTCGCGGTCCGCCATCAGACGATCCCCGTCAGGTCGTAACTGTCCAGCCACGCCTTGGCCGCCTCGCTGACGCCGCGCAGACAGCTTTCCTCAAACGGCGTGGTCAGGCCGGCGTTTTTCAGCAGTTCGGTAAAGGTGCGGCTGCCGCCCTGCTTCGTGTAGGCCATGTAGTGGCTCCACGCATCGGCGCGGTCCTTTTGCAGCATCGCCCAGAACTGCAGGCTGACGGTCTGGGCCAGACAGTAGTCGATGTAGTAGAACGGGCTCTGATAAATGTGCATCTGGCGCTGCCAGTACTCACCCGCGCCGTAGAACGGGATCTCGCCGTCCAGACGCATCCAGGGCTGATAGATGGCAGCCAGCTTTTTCCATTCCTCGTGGCGCTGGGCCGGGGTCAGCTCGGGATGCTCGTAGACGATGTGCTGGAAATGGTCCACCATTGTGCCGTAGGGGATGAAGGTCAGCGCACCCGCCAGATGGCTGTAGCGGAACTTGCGGGCATCCGCGCCGAAGAAACCATCGGCCCACGGCCAGGCGAAGAACTCCATCGACATCGAGTGGACCTCGCAGGCCTCCATGCTGGGCCAGACGTAGGAGTACGGGATGCGGTCACGGTTCATGTAGGCGGCAAAGGCGTGGCCGGCCTCGTGGGTCACGACCTCGACGTCGTGCTGGGTGCCGTTGAAATTGGCAAAAATAAACGGCATTTCATAATCACCCAGGCCCGTGCAGTAGCCACCGCCCGCCTTGCCGGGGGTGGACAGCACGTCCATGAGCTGGTCGTCCAGCATTTTGTTGAAGAACACGCCGGTCTCGGGGGAAAGCTCCTCATAGAACTTTTTGCCCTGCTTGAGGATGGCGTCGGCGTCGCCCGCCGGGCGGGGGTTGCCGCTGCGGAACATCAGGGCGTTGTCGGCTGCGTTCATCGGGTACTGCTTGCCCAGCCGCACGGCCTGCTCGCGGTAGATGCTGTCGGCCAGCGGCACGATGTACTTGACGACGGCGGCGCGGAACTTTTCCACATCGGCCTTCGTGTAGCAGTTGCGGCCCATGCGGTAGTAGCCCAGCGTGGTGTAGCCCTCATAGCCGAGCTTTTTGCCCATGGTGTCGCGCAGGTGGACGAGCTGGTCGTAGAGGCCGTCAAACTCGGCCCCGTGCTCTTTGTACCATGCGCCCTCGGCCTTCCAGGCGGCCAGGCGGCGGGCATCGTCGGGGTCGTTCTTGAAGGGGGACAGCTGGCTCAGCGTGTAGACGCCGCCCTCAAACGGGATCTGCGCCGACGCGATCAGTTTGCCGTACTCGGTGGTCAGCTTGTTTTCCTGTGCCATCTCGTCGAGGATGTCGGGCGAGAACGCCTTGTCCGCGATCTCGGCGTTGACGAACATCAGGTCGCCGTACTCGGCGGTGAAGTCAGCGCGGAACGGCGAATCGAGCATCGCGCGGCTCCAGGCGTTCTGGCACTCCTGCAGCTGGGGCGTGGCCTCGTTCCAGAAGTTCATCTCCTCATCGTAGAATTTGTCGCGGGTGTCAATCGTATTGCGCACGCTGGCCAGCTGGGCGAGCGTGTCCACATGCTTGTTGAGCTTTTCCTCCTCCAGAAAAACGGCGTGGGCCTCGGCGTAGGTGGCAGCCGCCTTGAAGCGTGCCAGCAGGTCAGCAAACTGCTGCTTGACGGCGTCCAGGTCGGGGCGTGCATAGGGCATTTCCGAAAATTTCATAGTGTAGCTCCTTTACGGACAGTTTTGTCTGTATTATAGCACAGCGACGGGCAAAAAGCAAAGAAGCGGAATTTGCATTTCTGTATAAAAATCCTGCGTTTTCATCTTGCAAATTTGGCGCATGTTGAGTATAATAGGGCTAGTAATATCATAATGAAGGGGAGAATTGAAATGCCGATCTCTGAACCTACCGCCGTTTTTTCCATCCGTGATGACCGTGATATGGAGATCAAGCAGGCGGTGCTGCAGGTGTACCGTGCGCTGGAGGAGAAGGGCTACAACCCCATCAATCAGCTCGTCGGCTACATCCTGTCGGAGGACCCGACCTACATCACGACCTACAAGAACGCCCGCGCCATCATCCGCCGCATTGACCGCGACGATCTGCTGCAGGCGCTGGTTCGTGATTTTGTGAAGCACTAAAACAGTAGAATGTAAACAATCTCCCGCGTATCGGTTAGGATACGCGGGAGATTGTTTATTTAGGCTTGCAGGTTCAGGCAGCGCGGCAGAGCCCCTCAGGCCTCGTAAACTCGGCCAGCTCCCCACTTCGTGGGGCGCCTTTCTCGCGGGCAAAGCCCGCGCAAAAGCCTCCCTTCACAGGGGAGGTGGTCGAGCGCCAGCGATGACCGGAGGGGCTCTGCCGCCTCACCTTACCCCGCAAAAAACGCATTCTGCACGGCGTTCAGCACGGCGGCACGGCCTGCGGTAAAGTTCACGCCGCCCTGCAGATAGCAGGTGTAGGGCGCGCGCAGCGGGCCGTCGCAGGAAATTTCAATCGTGCTGCCCTCGGTAAAGCTGCCGGACGCCATGACGACCTTGTCGGTGTAACCCGGCTCATCGGCAGGCTCGGGGCTGGCAAAGCTGTCCACAGGGCTGTTGTGCTGGATGCCCGCGCAGAAGCCCGTCAGCGCGGCGGCACTGCCCGAGTCAAAACAGGTCACAATGTCGTTGTGGTCGGCGGTGTAGCGCGGCACAGGATTGACGCCCGCCAGCTCCAGCAGACACTGGGCATAGATGGCGGTTTTCAGCGCCTCGCAGACGACGCCCGGCGCGTAGTAGAAGCCGAGGAAGGTATCCCGCAGGCTGTCCTGCGTGCAGCCCAGGTCCCCGCCGATGCCGGGCGCAGTGAAGCGGTGGCTGCACTTTTCAACAAGGTCCTTACGGCCCGCAATGTAGCCGCCCGTAGGGGTGATGCCGCCGCCGGGGTTCTTGATGAAGCTGCCCGCCATGATGTCCGCGCCGAAGGCGACAGGCTCGGCGGTCTGGGTGAACTCGCCGTAGCAGTTGTCCACGAAAATCACCGCGTTCGGGTTGGCTTTGCGGGCGGTGTCCGCGACCTTTTGAATCGTGGCAAGGTCAAACGCATTGCGCTGGGTGTAGCCGCGGCTGCGCTGGATGTGTACCACCGTGGCGGTCCTGGCCTTCTCGGCGATCAGGTCATAGTCGGGGGTAAAGTCCGGCAGCAGCGGGCACTCGTCGTAGTTCACGCCAAACTCCCGCAGCGTACCGCAGCCCTTGCCCGCGTCTCCGATGCCGATGACGCCTTCCAGCGTGTCATAAGGGCGGCCCGTGGCGGCCAGCAGGGTGTCGCCGGTGCGCAGCAGACCGAACAGCGCGACGGTCAGCGTGTGGGTGCCGCTCATGAACTGCGGGCGCACCAGTGCGGCCTCGGCCCCCATGCAGCGGGCAAAGACCTCCTCCAGCTTGTTGCGGCTGTCGTCCCAGACACCGTAGCCGCTGGACCCCCAGAAATGCCGTGCCTCGACGCCGCAGTCGGTGAAGGCACGCAGCATTTTGAGCTGGTTGTAGTCGCGGATCTCCTCCACATGGGCAAACTGCGCACGGCAGAGGTCGAGGGCCTTGCGGTCCAGCGCCAGCACTTCGGGGCGCAGGTCGTAAAATTGTTCGATCATGTAGTATTCCAATCTGTAGTATAATGTTGAATTTTGCCAATTTGTAAAAATCCAAGCTGTGCATAAAAGCCGCACAGCGCCGGGAAGCAGGCGAACCGCACCGCGCGTTCGGCGGTCAGCTCATTTGCCAGCCCGACGATCAAATACCGCGCCAGCCCCCTGCCCTGCCACGCGGGGTCGGTCACGCCCGCGGCCATGTAGCTCTCGGTATCGCTCTGCTCGTAGCAGCCCACCGTGCAGACGGGTCTGCCGTTGTGCAGCAGCGCGCGGCAGGTGCCCACTCCGTGGGCCAGCGCCGTGCAGGCCGCGGAGTAGAACTCGTCGGCCTCGGCGTCGCTCTCGGCAAAGACAAGGCGGCTGACCGGCAGCATCGACGGCGCTTTGTCCGGGACAAGCTCCGCCGGGGGCGCGGGCGGCAGCGGCAGGGCACGGCCCTTTGGCAGCTCCCACAGCGTCAGCGGCGCGGCAGGCTGCCAGCCGGGCAGGGTCAGTGGGTGCTCGGTGCGCAGGGTGTCGGCGTGCAGAAAGCGGAGAAAGCCCATCAATTCCTCCCGGGCGTCCTCCCCCGCTTCCCCGCCGGGCAGCGCACCGCAGAGCACCGCCGACCCGCCGCGCAGCTCCAGCACCGCGGAGCCGGGCAGCAGGTAGAACGCCCACCCGCTGGCAGGGTGGTTGCCGAACAGGTGCAGGTGCGTGCCGAGGGTGGATTCAAAGTAGGGCTTGTGGGCGATGCGGCGGAGGTATTCGGTTTTATCTTCCGCAGTGGAGACGGATTGAATCATAGGGGGACCTTTTCCAGCGTGGGTTTCGGGCAGTGGGCAGACGGCTGAGCCCTTCAGCCGCTTACTTCAAATTCTTCACGATATTCTTATAATCCCGTCCTCTGACCTCAAAATTCGGGTACAAGTCAAACGACGCGGAGGCGGGCGAGAGACTGACTACATCGCCCGGTTTGGCGGCACCGCGCGCCAGCTCGACGGCGTGCTGCATACTGTCGGCGTGCAGGATGGTCAGGCCGCTCCCGGCAAAGCCATCGCACTCGCGGACGGCCTTCTCGATGCGGGGGCCGGTAGCGCCCATCAGCACCAGCGTCTTGACGTGGGCGAGAACCTCCGGGGCCAGCGGCTCATAGGGGATCTTTTTGTCGTAGCCGCCCGCGATCAGGATGATCTTCTGGTCAAAGCTGCGCAGACCCGCAATCGTGCGCGTGGGGCTGGACGCGATGGAGTCATTGTAGTAGGTCACGCCGTCCAGCGTGCGGACCGGCTCAATGCGGTGCTCGACGCCGGTGAAGGTCGAGCCGACCTGACGCATAGCCTCGATGGGCACGCGGCCCCAGACGGCGGCGCAGGCGGCCAGCAGGTTTTCCACATTGTGGAGGCCGCGCAGTTGAATCTCCTTGCGGGGCAGGATCGGCGTCACAACGCCGTTCTCGGCATAGCAGAGCGTGTCGTCGCTCTCGCGCAGGAACGCGCCCCTGTCGGTCTCGTGCAGGCGGGTGAACCAGACCTGCTCGCCCTTGCAGTACTTCTCCATGCCGCGGGTGATGTCGTTCTCAAAGCCCAGCACGGCGCGGCAAGGCGGGGTCTGCCACAGCAGAATGTTGCGCTTGGCGTCGATGTACTCCTGCATATCCTTGTGGTGGTCGAGGTGGTTGGGGGTCACGTTCGTGACGACAGCCACCTTCGGGCTGCGGCGCATGCTGATGAGCTGGAAGCTGGACAGCTCGACGACGGCCACGGCGTCGGAGGTCACGTCGGCCAGCTGGGGCAGCAGCGCCGCACCGATGTTGCCGCCCAGAAAGACCTTGCGGCCCGCAGCCTCGAACATCTTGGAGATCAGCGTCGTCGTCGTGGTCTTGCCATCGGAGCCGGTCACAGCCACGATCTCGCAGGGGCAAAACTCAAAGAAAAGCTCCACCTCGCTCGTGACCATTGCACCGGCTTTCAGCGCAGCCTGCAATTCGGGCTTGTAGTACTCATAGCCCGGCGTGCGCATGATGATGTCCTGCCCGGCGAAGCCGTCGGTATAATGCTCGCCCAGACTCAAATTCACCTTCAGGCGGCGCAGCGTGTCGGCGTAGTCACCGAAGTCGTCCAGGCTCTTTTTCTGGTCGCAGAGCGTGACCTGCGCGCCCAGCTCGACAAACTGCTCAATGCAGCGCTTGTGGCTGACGCCCGCACCGATAAAGGCAACCTTTTTGCCCTGAATAAGCTCTTGCAGCTGTTGGATCGGCAGCATAAATATCTCTCCTCTGGCGTAGTTTCTACTTCTATTATATACAAAATGCCGTATTTCTGCAACAAAATTCGGCCCGCCAAGGCGGACCGAAGGAAAATCATGATTACTGCTCGCCGCCCATGGGGATGCCGTGCTTGTCCAGCAGGGTGCGGATCTTGGTCATCGGGTCAATGATGGAAGAAACGCTCTTGTCGTGGTTGATGGCCGCGATGAAGTAGGCGGTATACTTCGAGACGTCCACGTCGTAGTACCACTCGCGCTCCAGCAGTTCCGGCTTGCGGTAGGTCAGGTTCGTGCCCAGAACGGCCTTGATGATGCCGTCGTTGTAGGCCTTGTCGAACTTCTCCAGACCGGCGGTGAACAGCGGGAAGGTGCAGCAGGTGAAGATGTTGCGGGCACCGCGCATCTTCAGCTCGTAAGCGATGTCCAGCATGGACTCGCCGGAGGCGATGATGTCGTCGGCGATAAAGACGTCCTTGCCCTCAACGCTCTCGCCCAGGTACTCATGGGCGACGATGGGGTTGCGGCCGTTGACGATGCGGCTGTAGTCGCGGCGCTTGTAGAACATGCCCAGGTTGCAGCCCAGCACGCTGGAATAGTACATGTTGCGGTTCATGGCGCCCTCGTCAGGAGAGACGATCATGAAGTTATCCTTGTGGAAGGAAACGTCCGGCACATGATGCAGCAGGCACTTGAGCACCTGATAGGTGGGCATGACGTTGTCGAAGCTCATGGTGGGCACGGCGTTCATAACGCGGGGGTCATGGGCGTCAAACGTGATGATGTTCTTGACACCGACGTCGCGCAGCTGCTGCAGCGCAAAGGCGCAGTCCAGGCTCTCACGGCTGACGCGGCGATGCTGGCGGCCGCCGTACAGGCTGGGCATGATGACGCTGATGCGGTGGGCGCGGCCGGCAACGGCCTGGATCAGACGCATCAGGTTCTGGAAGTGGTCGTCCGGGGAGAGATGGTTCTCATATCCGAACAACTGATAGGTAACACTGTAGTTGCCCGGATCGACGAAGATATACAGGTCGTCGCCGCGGGTGGACGCCTTGACGAGACCCTTTGCGTCGCCGGACTGGAAACGCGGGCAGTCGGACGGGATGATGAAGGTGTCGACATCCGTGTTGCCGACCTCGCGCGCCCAGCGGACGAGGTGACTGTCAACGAGTTTGCAAAGCTCCTCTGCGCCGGGGCAGGCAATCAGACCGAGATCGGCGATTGCGTCCTCTTTGGCAAAGAAATCACGCGGGCCAAGATTCTGTTCAGCCATTACAGGTACTCCTTACTTCCATCTTGTGTTGTCAATACCACAGGGGCGCGGCGTGCCGCAATGCCCCATTTACTAGTATTGTAGCACAGCGGCGGCATAAAATCAGCCCTGCAAGGCAAGAATTTCTGCATTTTCGACATTTTCCGCGGTTTAAACATTGTAAGCCACGCAAGTAGCAAAAAATTCTGGCGGATTTTACAAAAAATTTGCAAAATGGAAGTTTTCCCCTGGTTTGCGTGGAATTTTATCGGGCGCTCACATCTTTCCTATTTTATTATGTGCCACGCTTCTTGTATACAATTTCTCCGTTCTCTTTCAAATTAAGGTCTAAGACATCCCCATCTTTTAATTTCAAAGCTTCAAGAACCCATTTAGGGATACATATTTGCCCATTACTGAATATAGTCGATGCTTCTGTTCGCAAAGAATCTTTTGTCACACCGGGGATTTTCCCTGTTATAATACTATGGTATATTGTCTGCTTCGTAAGTGAAATTTTTGAAAAGCGTGGATTTTCCTTTACTACATTTACAATTTTTTCAGGACTTAACTTTTGATTTAAAATCAATTTTGCGATATAATTCGCCAGTTCCGGATTTTCTTCCAGAACTGCTGTCGGCCCTTTTTCCGCCAATTTTTCCTGATAGGCTTCTTCCGCAGCAGTTGGGTCATAGTGTCCATTCACCGTTCCCCTATCAATTTCCCTATATATGGTGGACGTATGCACACCAATGCTCTCTGCAATCTCCTTTTTGGAATTTCCTCTCTCAAGCATTTGTTTTATGGCTAACCTCTGGTCGTACGTCAAGTGCATATAGACTCGTCCCACTGGTCGGCTCCTTTCTTCGTCAACAAACAGTTTTATACTATAAAAGCTCATACTGTTTCCAGCATGAGCTAGTGTTACCCGTGTGTCGAATATACACACTTTCGAGGACAAGAATACATTTCTTAATTAAATACATAGGGGCGGGACTCTGCTCCTACCCTACTGCGTTTCTTGACAGTTTGAATTGTTTTATATATTCTTTTACTTTTCGTTCTCGTCCTGGACCTTGCGGGGGGTCAGGCGGACCTCCTGGACGCGGCGGTTCGTGGCGCGTGTGACGGTTCCGTCAAAGTCGCCCCAGATGAACTTGTCGCCCACCTTGGGCAGACGGCTCAGCTTTTCCTGGACCAGACCGCCGATGGCGACGGCGTCAATGTCGTCGTCCTCCTTGATGCCCAGCTCGTCGGCGGTGTCGTCAACACTGGCGCTGCCGGAAATCAGCCAACTGCCATCGGACTGCTGGCGGACGTCCTCGACCACGTCGTCGTGTTCGTCCCAAATCTCACCGACCAGCTCCTCGAGAATATCCTCAAGCGTGATGATGCCCGCCGTGCCGCCGTACTCGTCGACGACGACGGCCATGTGGTGCTTGCTCTCGCGCAGGGTGCGCAGCAGCGCGGAAATCTGGGTCACGCTCGTCGTGTAGAGTGTCGGGCCGATCAGGTCCTCCAGCTTGACATTTTTGTCATGCTTCTGCAGGGCCGCAAAACAGTCCTTCTCATGTACGACACCGATGATATTGTCAATCGTATCGTGGTAAACCGGCAGACGGGAATAGCCGCTCTCGGCAAAGCGCTCGGTGACCTCGTCCATCGGGGTGTCGTCGGCCACGGCCACAACATCCACGCGGGGGGTCAGCACATCCTGGGCCTCGACGTCGTCAAACTCGATGGCGCTGCGGATCAGCTCACTCTCGCGGTTCGTCAGCTCGCCGTCCTTCTCGGCCTCGCTGACCATGGTCACCAGCTCACCCTCGGTGATGGTGTCCTTTTCTCCGGTATCAAACCGTTTGGCAAGGAACTTTTTCCACGCACCGAACAGGGCGTTCAGCGGTGTAAAAATCGTGACCAGCGCACTGAGCACGGGGGCAAAGGCCATGGCCATTGTTTCGGGCATTTCCTTGGCCATGCTCTTGGGGGTGATTTCGCCAAAGGCCAAGACCAGCAGGGTCATGACAATCGTCGAGACGGTAGGGCCGTAAACGCCGCCGACAAGGCGGGTAAACAGCACGGTGGCAAGAGAGGACGCACCGATATTGACAATGTTATTGCCGATCAGAATGGTGCTGAGCAGGCTGTCGTAGCGCTCAACCAGCGCCAGCGTGTGCGCTGCTTTGGCGTCGCCGTCCTCCGCCTTGCTCCGCAGTCGGATCTCATTCAGCGAGTTATACGCTGTTTCTGCCGCCGAGAAAAATGCAGACAAACCGATCAGGATTATCAGTGCGACGATCATAAATATACTGCCATCGTCCATTGGGGAACTATCAACTCTTTCTGTATGTTATTTATGTGTACAACTACACATTTTATTTATTATAACATAGATATGCACGCAACGCAAAGGGTACGCCGTCAAATTTGTGTAAAAACGTGTTTTTATCTAATTTTGGAATTTCTTCGGTTCCTTCTTTGCAAAGAAGGAACAAAAGAAGCGTATGGTACGCACCCGCTTGTTCGTTGTTGCTTCGCCCGCAGGGCGCAAAGAGCCTCCCCACGCGGTGGGGAGATGGCCGAGCGCCAGCGATGGCCGGTGGGACTTTGCCCGTTTCCCGCAGCACGCTCGCTTACGGGTAAGCTGCGGGCCGGGCATGCCCGGCCCCTACGGGCGATGGCCCGGTGTCGAGTTGCTGCCGGGGCGGGCGGATATGGAATCCGCCCCTACGGAGGGCATAGGGCGAAAAGGCAATAATAATGAGGTTCCACGGGCGAGCAATGCTCGCCCCTACATAGTCCTGCAGTTCATCAAAACAAAAACACCGCCTGCCCTTGCGGGCAAGCGGTGTCTTTTTATCAAGTTATCTGACTAATCAGACCAGCTCGATGATAGCCATCTCGGCGGCGTCGCCGCGACGAGGGCCGGTCTTGTAGATGCGGGTGTAGCCGCCATTGCGGTCAGCGTACTTGGGGCCGATCTCATCAATGACCTTCTTGGCAACGTCCTCCTTGGTGATGTAGGAGAAGACCTGACGCTTTGCGTGCAGATCGTCCTGCTTACCGAGGGTGACCATCTTCTCGGCCATGGAACGAACTTCCTTGGCGCGGGTAACGGTGGTCTCGATCTTGCCGTTCTCAAACAGGTAGGTCACCATAGCGCGCAGCATAGCGTTGCGGCTGTCGGTGGCACGACCGAGTTTACGGGTACCGGGCATTTCGATTCACTCCTTATCAATAGAATCCGCGTGTCGCGGGGGGTTAGTTTTCGTCTTCCTTGGTCAGAGAGAAACCAAGGCTGTCCAGCTTTGCCATGACCTCTTCGAGAGACTTGCGGCCCAGGTTGCGGACCTTCATCATCTCGTCCTCGCTCTTGCCGATGAGGTCACCAACCGTGTTGATGCCGGCACGCTTGAGGCAGTTGAAGGAACGGACGCTCAGGTCCAGCTCCTCAATCGTCATCTCCAGTGCCTTCTCACGGCCCTGATCGTCGTTATCCACCATGATCTCGGTCTCGCCGGTCTCATCGCAGAGGTTCACGAACAGGTTCAGGTGCTCGGTCAGCACGCGGGCCGCCAGGCTCAGGGCCTCCTGCGCATTGCAGGTGCCGTCGGTCCAGACTTCCATAATCAGCTTATCGAAGTCGGTGATCTGGCCCACACGGGTACGATCCACCGTGTAGTTGACCTTGAGGACGGGGGTGTAGATGCTGTCCACAGGCAGGGTGCTGATGTCGTTCTTCTCAATCAGCGCCTGCTTGTTCTTCTCAGCAGGAACATAACCGCGGCCCTTGTCAAAGGTCAGCTCCATGACCAGCTTAGCGCCCTCGCCCAGGGTGGCGATGTGCCACTCGGGGTTCAGGATCTCGAGGTCGTCGCCGCCCTTGATGGTGCCGGCAGTGACCTCGCAGGGGCCGACGGCCTCCACGCGGACGGTCTTGGGGGCTTCGCCATAGATCTTGGCAGCGATGCCTTTGAGGTTCAGGACGATTTCGGTGACATCCTCACGCACGCCCTCGATGGTGGTGAACTCATGCACCACACCGTCGATCTTGACGCTGGTGACAGCCACACCGGGCAGAGAGGACAGAAGCACACGACGCAAGCTGTTGCCCAAGGTCGTGCCGAAGCCGCGCTCGAGGGGCTCGACGACGAACTTACCGTAGCGGCCATCCGGGGAAAGGGCAGCCGTTTCGATCTTGGGGCGTTCGATCTCCATCATAAAAACCCTCCTTGTTAAGCCGGTGCCCGAAGGCACCGGTTCGGTTGGAAAAATCGTAGAAAACAGTTAAGAGGATTACTTGGAGTACAACTCGACGATGAGGTGCTCTGCGATGGGCACATCGATGTCCTCACGAACGGGCAGCTTGGTGACAGTGCCCTTCAGGGCGTTCTTGTCACGCTCCAGCCAGGAGGGCAGCAGCACGACAGGAGCCTCCTCGCCCAGCAGCTTGCTGAACTTGACGGAGGAACGGCTGGACTCGATGACTTCAATCACATCGCCCGCCTTGACCTGGTAAGAGGGGATGTTGACACGCTTGCCATTGACAGTGAAGTGGTTGTGGGAAACCAGCTGGCGGGCGTCGCGGCGGGTCTTGGCAAAGCCCAGACGGTAGACGACGTTGTCGAGACGGCGCTCGACGAGGACCAGCAGGTTGACACCAGTCTGGCCGGGCATGCGGGAGGCCTTCTCGTAGTAGGTATGGAACTGGTTCTCCAGGATACCATAGACGAACTTGACCTTCTGCTTCTCGTTCAGCTGGGTGGCGTACTCGCTCTTCTTCTTTCTCATCTGGCCGCCGGGGTTACGATTGGTGGTCTTTTTGCCATAACCCATAACAGCAGGAGAAATGCCGAGAGCACGGCAGCGCTTAGCGATAGGTTGGGTATTCTTAGCCATATCTCATGTTCTCCTTTCAATCAAACGCGGCGGCGTTTGGGCGGGCGGCAGCCATTGTGAGGGATGGGGGTCACGTCACGGATCATGGTGACCTCCAGGCCGGTTGCCTGCAAGGCGCGGATGGCGCTCTCACGGCCGGAACCGGGGCCCTTAACGTAGACCTCAACGGTCTTCATGCCATGCTCGATGGCGGCCTTGGCAGCGACCTCAGCAGCGCTCTGCGCAGCGTAAGGAGTGCTCTTACGGGAGCCACGGAAGTTCAGCGCACCAGTGCTGCACCAGGAAACGGTGTTGCCCTGGGTGTCGGTGATGGTCACAATGGTATTGTTAAAGGTGCTCTGGATGTGAGCAGCACCGGCGCTAATATTCTTGCGCTCTTTTTTCTTAGTGCGGGTTTTTGCCGCAGTAGCTTTGTTAGCAGCCATGTCTCAGTTCCTCCTTACTTCTTTTTGTTAGCGACAGTGCGCTTGGGACCTTTGCAGGTACGCGCATTGGTCTTAGTGCGCTGGCCGCGGCAGGGAAGACCCTTGCGATGGCGCACACCACGGTAGCACTGGATCTCGGTCAGACGCTTGATGTCAAGCGCGACGTTACGGCGCAGGTCGCCTTCCACCATGATGTTGTTTTTGTCGATGTAGTCACGGATCTTGGCCTCTTCATCAGCGGTCAGATCCTTGACGCGGGTATCAGGGTTAATTCCGGTACCGGCGAGAATCTCGTCGGCAGTGGACTGGCCAATGCCGTAAACATAAGTCAGACCAACCTCGATCCGCTTCTCGCGAGGCAGATCAACACCAGCAATACGTGCCATAAAGCACCTCCATTAGTAACATCCCATGTCCTGGTCGGGGCCTGCGCCGGGAATCTACGCACTTGGCCCCCAAGCGTTTTGGGTACGGTTTCCGCGGAATGCTCCGCGGACCTTTAGCCCTGACGCTGCTTATGCTTCGGATTGGCGCAGATGATCATCACGCGGCCTTTGCGCTTGATGACCTTGCACTTCTCGCAAATGGGTTTCACGGAAGGTTTTACCTTCATGATGTTAACCTCCTTTATAACACAAGGCGCTTCTTACTTGGAACGCCAGGTGATCCGGGCTTTGGTCAGGTCGTAGGGAGACATTTCCATCGTGACCTTGTCGCCGGGCAGGATGCGGATGAAGTTGGTCCGCAGCTTGCCGGAAATGTGAGCCATAACCACATGGCCGTTGGGCTTACCCTCTTTGTTGAGGAGTTCAACCTTGAACACAGTGTTGGGCATGGCCTCCCGAACGATACCTTCTACTTCGATGACATCTTCTTTAGACAAGCTGATTGCCTCCTTGAAGGGTTCCGTCAGTTCTGCGCCGCGTCATAGGCACGGATCGCATCCCTGAGTTGTTGATCGCTTTTCAGAAGCTCGTTCTCAAGAACGGTGGTCGTAGGTGCAACGTGCTGCTTCTTTTTGCGCTTGGGGTTGTCCAGCTTGCGCAGGTCCCCGTCCGCGAGCAGAAGCATCTGTTCTTCCACAGCCAGAACAGCCAGTGTACGGGTCTTATCCCGCCCGGCTTTCGAGCGGACCAGTTGGCCTTTTACAAAGTCCATCCGGGTTCCTCCCAGCCGTGGGTCAGGACCTCGGCGCCAGCCGTGGTGATGGCCATGGTGTGCTCAAAGTGAGCCGCCAGGCCGCCGTCACACGTCTTGACCGTCCAGCCGTCCTTCAGCGTCTTTACCGCGTACTTGTACTGGCATACCATCGGCTCAACGGCAATGCACATGCCCGGCACCAGACGCGGACCGCGTCCGGCGTTGCCGAAGTTCGGGACCTCCGGGTCCTCGTGCAGCTCCTTGCCGACACCGTGGCCGACGAAGGTACGCACGACGGAGAAGCCGTTCTCCTCGACATAGGACTGTACAGCGTGACCGATATCCCCTACCCGATTGCCGCCGCACGCCATCTCAATGCCGCGATGCAGGCTTTCTTTGGTAACATCCAGCAGCCGCTGGGCCTCGAGGTCGATCTTGCCGCACGCATAGGTGCAGGCATTATCGCCGTTGAAGCCGTCGATCTTGCAGCCGGTGTCGATCGAGACGATGTCGCCGGGGCGGATCTGCTGCTGTTTGTTGGGGATGCCGTGAATGACCGTGTCATTCACGCTGATGCACGCCGTGGCCGGGAAGCCGTACAGGTGCAGGAAATTGGGTCTTGCACCGTGGCGCACGATAAAGTCATAGATGATTTTGTCGATCTCTGCGGTAGTGATACCGGGTTCAATCGCTTCGCCGCCAGCCTTCAAGGCAGCAGCGCTGATCGCGCATGCCTTGCGCATTTTCTGCAGCTCGGCAGCGTTTTTGATTTGGATCATGGATGATTAAGCCTCCAAAAGCTTGAGAAGGAACGCAGTCGTGGCCTCGATGGAACCCTGGTCGGGTACCTCCACAAGCTTGCCGCGCTGGCGATAGAACTCGACCAGCGGCTCGGTCTGCTCGTGGTAAGCCTTCAGGCGATCCAGTACGGTGGCAGGCTCATCATCCTTGCGGATGGCAAGCTCACCGCCGCAGCGGTCACAAACGCCCTCTTTGGCACTGGGTTTGTTGACGATGTGGTAGCTGGCACCGCATTTTGCGCAAACGCGGCGGCCGGACATGCGGCGGGTGATGGCCTCGTCGGGGACGATCAGGTTCACGACCTTGTCGATCTCCACGCCCATTTGCTCCAGGGCCTCGCCCTGGGCAATCGTGCGCGGCATACCGTCGAGGATAAAGCCCTTCGCGCAGTCAGGCTCGGCCAGGCGCTCCTTCACGATGCCGACGATCACGTCGTCAGGCACCAGAGCACCGGCGTCCATAAAGCCTTTTGCCTTTTTGCCCATCGGGGTGCCGTCCTTGACGGCGGCACGCAGAATGTTGCCGGTGGAAATGGTCGGGATGCCCAGCTTATCGCAGAGGATCTCTGCCTGGGTACCCTTGCCGGCGCCGGGGGCGCCCAAAAGGATCAGTTTCATCGCACATTCCCTTTCTCTTATTCCAAGAACCCTTTGTGGTAACGGGCGGTCATATAGCCTTCCAGAGAACGGCCGGTCTCAAGCGCCACACCCACGACGATCAGCAGCGTAGTACCACCCAGCTGGATGGAAGTGCCGGTGATGTTGCCGAGGATGATGGGGAAGCCTGCCACGATGGCCAGGAAGACCGCGCCGATCAGAGTGATCTTGGACAGGGTCTTCGTGATGAAATCGCTGGTGGGCTTGCCCGGACGGATGCCGGGGATGGTGCCGTTGTTCTTACGGAGCTGGTTGGCAATGTCCACGGGGTTGTACTGGATCGCAACGTAGAAGTAGTTGAACGCAACGATCAGCAGCACATAAACGATGAGGTAAAGAGCGCTGTTGTAATTGAACACGCTGAAGAAAGCGTACAGCGCCGGATGCGAGGAAGCATCCAGATTGATGAACCGGAAGATCAGACCGGGCAGGCTGCACAGCGTCGAGGCAAAGATGATGGGCATAACGCCGGTCATGTTGACCTTGATGGGGATGTAGCTGGCCTGACCGCCGTACATCTTGCGGCCCATAACGCGCTTGGCATACTGGACCGGAATGCGGCGCTCCGCGTTCGTCAGGATGACGACGAAGAGCACAGCGACCAGGGCCAGAACGACCAGCAGGGGCAGCATGATGTAGAAGAACGGCTCACCGTTCTGGGCGCGGGCCAGGATGTTGGTCGTAGCAGTGTAGATGCTGGACCAGCGGGCCACGATGCCTGCGAAGATCATCAGCGAGAGACCGTTGCCGATACCCTTGGAGTCGATCTGGTTGCCCATCCAGGTGCAGAGCTGAGAGCCCGCCGTGAAGGACAGCACGATAACGACTGCGCTGAAGATGCCCGCAAAGCCCTCCGTGTAGGACAGAGCGCCCATATTGCGGATGATGAAGTAGTAGCCGATGGACAGCATCAGACCGATGCCCGCGCCAACATAGTTGGTGATGCGGCGCATCTTGCGCTGGCCCTCCTCACCTTCCTTGGCGAGGTTTTCCAGATACGGAATGGCTACCGCCAGCAGCTGCATAATGATGGAGGCATTGATGGCGGGCTGCACACCCAGGGCGAACAACGTGCATTCGCTCAGAGCGCCGCCGCTCATCATGTTCAGGTACTCCAGCATATCGCCGTTGCCGCCGGCGAACATCGAGGTAAGTGCGCCTGCGCTGATGTACGGCACAGGGAGCGCACAGCCGAGACGGAACAGGACGAGGATCAGAAGGGTGAACAGAAGACGCTTGCGCAGATCTTCAATCTTCCATGCGTTACGGAAGGTTTCCAGCACCTTACATCACCTCAGCCTTCCCGCCTGCTTTCTCGATTTTTTCCTTGGCGGAGGCTGTATAAGCAGCGACCTTGACATTCAGAGCCTTGGTCAGCTCGCCATTGCCCAGCACCTTGACGCCGTCCAGCGTCTTGGAGATGATGCCGGCCTTCAGCAGTGCCTCGGTATCAACGGTAGCACCGGCCTCGAACTTCTCGAGGTCAGACACCTTGATGGTAACATACTTGGTTGCGAAAATGTTGTTGAAACCGCGCTTCGGCAGACGACGCTGCAGAGGCATCTGGCCGCCTTCGAAGCCAGCCTTCTTGACGCCGCTGCGGGCCTTCTGGCCCTTGTGACCGAAGCCAGCGGTCTTGCCGTTGCCGGAACCAGCACCGCGGCCCTTGCGGGTCACGGCCTTACGGGCGCCGGCGGAAGCTTTCAGTTCGTGAAGTTTCATGCTTGCACCTCCTTGCATTAGCCCTTGGTCACGACGACCAGGTGAGCGATCTTGGCGATCTTGCCCTGGGTAGCCGCGTTGTCGGGCTGCTCGGTAACCTCACCGGGGCGGTTCAGGCCCAGGGAGTGCGCAACGGCGATCTGCTCTTTGCCGCGGCCGATCAGGCTCTTGGCGAGACGAATGGTAACTTTCTCCATTGTGGTACCCTCCTTAGCCCAAGATCTCGGCAACAGTCTTGCCGCGCTTAGCAGCGACGCTCTCGGCGTCGGTCAGGCCGCACAGGCCTGCGAAGGTAGCAGCAGTGACGTTGATGGGGTTGTTGGAACGCAGGCTCTTGGCGCGGATGTCCTTGATGCCGGCGCACTCGAGCACGGCACGGACGGGGCCGCCGGCCAGAACGCCGGTACCGGGGGCAGCGGGACGCATCAGGACACGGCCTGCGCCGTACTCGCCGACGATCTCGTGAGGAATGGTGGTGCCCTTCAGGCAGACCTTGCGCATGTTCTTCTTGGCAGCGCCCTCACCCTTGCGGATAGCCTCGGGAACCTCGCCGGACTTGCCGACGCCGTAGCCGATGTTGCCCTTGCCGTCGCCCACAACGATCAGAGCAGCGAACTTCATAACGCGGCCGCCCTTGACAGTCTTGGAAACGCGGTTGATGGAGACGACCTTGGTGATCATGCCGTCATCTTCTTGTCTTCTCTGCATGGCCATTGTATCTTCTCCCTCCTTACAGCTTCAGACCGGCCTCGCGGGCACCCTCAGCGAGAGCCTGCACACGGCCGTGGTAAACGAAGCCGCCACGATCGTAGACGACCTCAGTGATGCCCTTCTCAAGGCACTTCTTGGCGATGTTCTCGCCAACCTTCTTAGCAGCTTCGACGTTGCCGCCGTAAGCGTTGAAATCTTTGTCCATGCTGGAAGCGCTGGCCAGGGTCACGCCCTGCTCATCATCGATGACCTGAGCGTAGATGTGCTTGGCAGAGCGGAAAACATCCAGACGGGGACGAGCAGCAGTGCCGCTGATCTTGCCGCGGACACGACGGTGGCGGCGCAGACGAGCAACGTTCTTATCAGCCTTGTTGACCATAATGTTTCTCCTCTCCTATTATTTACCCTTGCCGGCTTTGCCTTCCTTGCGGATGACATACTCGCCAACATAGCGGATGCCCTTGCCCTTGTACGGCTCGGGCGGGCGGACACCGCGGACCTCGGCAGCGAACTGGCCGACCTCCTGCTTGTCGATACCGGTGATGCTGAAATGCAGAGCATCCTTCAGCTCGATCTTGATGGTATCGGTGTCCTCAAACTCAACGGGATGAGAGAAGCCCAGGGTCAGGGTCAGCTTGCTGCCCTGCTTGGCGGCACGATAGCCGACGCCCTGAATTTCCAGATCCTTGCGGAAGCCCTCGGTAACACCGACGACCATGTTATGGATCAGGGTGCGGGTCAGGCCATGGAGGCTGCGTGCCTCCTTCTCGTCATTGGGGCGGGTA
>OLXW01000365.1_pt1 | contig 32751 bp, 30 predicted proteins | sample 1673551 | NCBI WGS metagenome assembly OLXW01 (sample SAMEA103958114, study PRJEB25191) | human gut metagenome | reverse complement strand
GAGGTCAAAGTGAATCCCTCACTTCCACTAATGGTTCTGTGTATGTTGCAAGAATACTCTTGAACTGATCTAATTCAACCACAGCTTCACCTTCTTTCTATATAATAAATATAAATAATCATATACTGTTATACAATACCATAATTTTGCCTATAATTCAATCTTTTCCAGATCTTCCGGCACATACAGATTACCGCTGAAATATTTCTTTCCCTCTTCTGTATATAATTCTTTACGACGTACAATATTTTTATCCTCTGTATGATAAAGGATCAGATTCTGCACTCCCAGCTGTTCTGCCAGTTCACTGGCATCTTTTGCCGTTGAATGATGTTTCTCATATGGGTGAAAAACATCTGCCTGATCATAAAGGCAGAAAGCTTCATGAAGCAGCCATTTGCTGTTCTCGGCATATTTTTTCTCGCATTCATTATATGGCTCATCACCACAACAGGTAAGCTTTTCTCCATTTCCCATATCCATACAGAAACCATATTGTTTTGCCTTGGTGGACTGAATGTCGAAGAATGTTGTCTTATGTCCCATCAATTCTCTTTCTTCTCCGTCATTTACCACAACCAGATGCAGACGGTCTCCAATAAAGCAGGTCTGTTTTGCCGGATAAAGCATCTCTGCCATTTCTTTGAGAATTCGGATGACTTCCTCGTGTCCATAGATAGTTGCTTCTCCATCATATTGTCCCTGTTTCATATTCTGACAGATCATGCGGATCATCCAGACAACCCCCATGATATGGTCTACATGTTTATGTGTTACAAAGATCTCGCGCATATCTTTCCAATCAAAACCTGCCTGTTTCAGCTGACGAAGCAGTGTATTTCCACCACCACCATCGACAAGAAGATGTTTATCCCCATCCTCCAGAACAAAACATGTGTTATAGCACTCCGTAACCATTGCATTTCCTGTTCCAAGCATTGTTATATTCATCGGAAAGTTCCTCCCTCGTAAGTTTTGATAATATCAATTTATCTTACCATAAGTCAGAAAGAAAGGGAACAGTCGTCCTACACTGTTCCCTTAGAATATATCTCGTAATTATGTTTTATATTTTTTATGAGAAGAAGCTCTCAGCCACACTCATATCCGCCACATATCCGACTGTACCAGTCATATAGATCGTATCATCATCTTTAATATCAATCTGGATCATACCGCCTGGCTGATTTACATTGACTCTGTTTTCAACAAGTCCAAGTCTGTATGCTGCCACAGCTGCCGCACAGCTTCCTGTTCCGGAAGCTTTTGTATATCCGGAGCCTCGCTCCCAGATCTCAATGTCGAGATTACCGGTATCAATCTTTCGGCATATCTGTAGATTCATTTTCTCCGGGAATTCATCTGCATTTTCGACATATGGTCCGAGCTCTTTTGCCAGTTCCGGTGTCACCTGATCCATAAAAATAATGCAGTGCGGATTACCAACGGTCAGACAGGTTGCCTTATATTCTTTATTATGGAAAATAAACGATTCATTGATTACTTCACGAACTTCTCCCGTTACCGGAATTTCCCTGGAGATAAAAGAGGCTTTGCCCATTTTTACACGAAACTCCGTAGCACGATTGTTCAGGCATTCCACCTCTATCGGTCCGGAAAGTGTCTGAATACTGAATTTCTGCTCTTTTACATATTCATGATCCATCAGGTATTTTGCAAAAATACGGACACCGTTTCCACTGATGGCAGCTTCACTTCCATCTGAGTTAAAAATACGAACCCCCATCTTTCCATCAATTTCAATCGGTCCGTAGAGAATACCGTCTGCGCCAAGTCCAAAGCCTCGCTGGCACAGCAGTGCGATTTTCTTGCCCTGAAGTTGTACACGGTTTTTGTTTGGATCCAGCACCAGATAATCATTTCCAAGTCCCTGATATTTTATCATTGTAATACAGTTATCCATAACCATATCCTCTCTTTCCGAATTAAGTAATCGTATTTACGTACGTCTTTTGTTCCAGTATATAGTTTTCTTTTTGCTATGTATATAGAATAAAATGCGTGCTATATTGCAAAAAATGCCATAATATAATAAAATGATTATACAAAATCCTAATATATAGCAAACATTCGTTTTCTGAGGAGGTATCTCATGGATTATTCACAGTATAATCTCGAGAAAACCGGATATCTGAAAGAAGATTTTCGACTGTTCCATATCAATGACCAGACAAAGAAAGATTTTTCTTATCATTATCATGATTTTCATAAAATCATTGTTTTTATTTCCGGGAAGGTAACCTATCATATAGAAGGAAAAGCGTATCATCTGAAACCACGGGATATTCTGCTTGTCAGCCAGGGTGCGATCCACAAACCAGAGATTGATCCATCGGTTCCGTATGAGCGCTATATTTTCTGGATTCGTGATGATCTTTCCTGCCAGGAATTGAATACCTGCTTTCAAAAAGCAAACGATCGCAGTTTCAACCTTGTAAGAGCCGATTCTGCCCTGCAGGAACGTCTGAAAGATCTGCTTCCAGAAATAGAGCAGACCTTACAGAACAAACATTTTGGAGATACAGTACTGCGAGATGCGCTGTTTACTCAATTCATGATATATATCAACCGGATTTTTCTTCGTACGAGCAGTTCCCCGGACAAAAAAACATATTCCTCTGACACACAGGTGGAGCAGCTACTGAAATATATCAACCGCAATCTATCAGAAAATCTCTCAATTGATCAACTTGCAGAGCGATTTTTTCTCAGCAAATATCATATGATGCGAAAATTCAAAAATGAGACCGGCTACACTATCCACAACTATATTACCAGTAAGCGACTCCTCATGGCACGCTCTCTCATCAGTCAGGGAATACCCGTTATGAAAGCTGCACTGGCGAGTGGATTTCGTGATTATACAACGTTTGTCCGGGCATATAAAAAACAGTTCGGGAAAGCACCTTCCTGTGAATAGCTGTCAATATCACTAGAAAAATATACCAAAATCCCGATTTTTATTGCGTCCTTTTTATCAATATGATATAATTATAAGATTGGGTGATGGCGACGAAGGCATTGCGTTTATTTGCAATGCCATTTTTTATACCTGAAACCTGAAAAGGGAGAGAAAGAGAGGGAATCCTAATGAAAGAAAAGAAAAAAATGTCGCTGGCCATGCAAATTTTTATCGCACTGGTCCTGGCGATCATTGCCGGTCTGCTGATGCAGAACTATACTGATTTTGCCGAGTCTTATATCAAACCTTTTGGAACAATTTTCCTGAATCTAATCAAGTTTATTGTCGTTCCGATCGTCCTGTTTTCCATCATGTGTGGTATTATTTCAATGAGTGATATCAAAAAAGTCGGGTCTATCGGTCTGAAAACGGTTGTTTTTTATCTGTGCACAACAGCTTTTGCTGTAACGATCGGTCTGATCGGCGGAAACCTGTTCAGAGGACTGTTTCCTGTAGTTGCAACAACAGACCTGTCTTATGAAGCTGCAGAAGCAACTTCTTTTATGGACACACTGGTAAATATTTTCCCGTCCAACTTCATTTCACCAATGGCAGAAGCCAATATGCTTCAGGTCATCGTAATGGCCCTGATCCTTGGTTTCGCGATCATTCTGGTTGGAGAGAAAAATGTCCGTGTTGTAAACGCATTTAATGATCTGAATGAGATTTTCATGAAATGTATGGAAATGATCCTGAAACTGTCACCGATCGGTGTATTCTGCCTGCTGTGCCCGGTTATCGCAGCCAATGGTCCGGCAATCATCGGTTCTCTGGCAATGGTCCTTCTGGCAGCATATATCTGCTACGTTGTGCATGCTGTTGTTGTATATTCTCTGACAGTCAGAACGCTGGGTGGATTAAGTCCTTTGAAATTCTTTAAAGGCATGCTTCCGGCAATCATGTTTGCTTTCTCCAGTGCTTCTTCTGTAGGAACTCTTCCGATCAACCTGGAATGTACCGAAAAACTTGGTGCCAAACGCGAAATCGCATCTTTCGTACTTCCGCTTGGAGCTACGATCAACATGGACGGTACAGCAATCTATCAGGGTGTCTGTGCTATCTTTATCGCATCCTGTTACGGAATCCATCTGACACTTCCTCAGATGCTGACGATCGTACTTACTGCAACACTTGCTTCCATCGGAACCGCCGGTGTACCTGGAGCAGGTATGGTCATGCTGGCTATGGTTCTTACTTCTGTAGGACTTCCGGTAGATGGTATCGCACTTGTTGCCGGTGTTGACCGTATCTTTGATATGGGACGTACCACTGTAAACATCACTGGTGATGCTGCCTGCACAATGGTTGTTTCTAACCTTGAAGCTAAGAAAGAAGCCAGAAAGGCAAAAATAAAATAAATTTTTGTTTGACATATTCTTTCCATTTGTTTACTATAATATCAATAAGAGGGAGTAGTTATCATCCTGCATACAGGGTGAAACAATGATCGTCATCACGCCATACGGCCGGTTATTGTTGTAATCAACGAGACTTTTATCAGTCATTTTTTGATGTGATAAAGGTCTCTTTTTTTATTCCATGCCTTTATCACAGGAAAGGAGATCATATGGAATATCTGTTACTGATCATCGGCTTTGTACTATTAATCAAAGGTGCTGATTTCTTTGTTGAGGGAAGTTCTTCGCTTGCCAGGTTTCTCAAGATTCCCAGTGTCATTATAGGTCTTACGATCGTTGCCATGGGAACAAGTGCTCCGGAAGCTTCTGTCAGCATCAACGCTGCACTTGCCGGCAACAACGATATTGCTGTCAGCAATGTTATCGGTTCCAACATTTTTAACGGACTTGTTGTTGTAGGTATCTGTGCATTTATAGCTGGTTTCAAAACAAACCGCGATATTCTGAAACGAGATATGCCGGTTAATATTCTGATCACTGCGATTCTCTGTGTTATGATCGCAGACGGCAGACTCAGCAGACTGGAAGGGATCCTGCTTCTTGCCGGAATGATTTTCTACATTGTAAATATGATTCTCTCTGCTTTAAAAACAAGAAGTAGCTATCCGGACGAAAAGAGCATGCCTTTGTATAAATCTCTTATCTTTATCGCCGGTGGTCTTGTTTCCGTTATCTTCGGTGGTAATCTTGTAGTAAACAATGCAAGCCAGATTGCAGTATCATTTGGTGTAAGCCAGAACTTTATCGGTCTCACCATTGTTGCGATCGGTACCTCCCTGCCAGAGCTTGTGACTTCAATCGTAGCTACACGAAAAGGAGACAGCGGTCTGGCTCTTGGAAATGCAATCGGATCGAATATTTTCAATATTCTTTTTATCCTGGGTATGTCAGCTACGATCTCACCGCTTCATATCCTGTCTGAATCTGTTATTGACTGTGTAATCCTGCTGGTAAGCGGAATCCTGCTGTTTGTTTTTGCATATACCAAGAAGTCTATGAACCGTACAGAAGGAGCTATCTGTGTACTGAGTTATATCGGATATACGGCATATCTGTTTATCAGATGATACATCTTGAAATTTTGAACAAAGATCTTTTATCATGCCGAATATTTGTATATGAACAGTTCTGTAGAATTGCAATTTCTGACGTAAAATGGCATAATAATGGCATACAGAATTTCCTGTATGCCATTTCATTTACATATTAAGGAGGCTTAAATGTCATGGAATTTCAGAAAGTATTAGAAACAAGAAGAACTGTCCGCAAATACAGTGCCGGTGTCACCAGAGAACAGATGGAAGAACTGCTTCGTGCCGCACAGGAAGCTCCATCCTGGAAAAACTCCCAGACCGGCCGTTATTACTGTGTCCTGTCTGAAGAGATGGTAGATAAAATCCGCATGGAATGCCTGCCGGACGCCGGAAATGCCGGTAAATCAGAACATGCCGCACTGATCATCACAACCTTCGTTCATGACCGTGCCGGTTTTCAGAAAGACGGCAGTGCTGATAACGAACTCGGCAACGGATGGGGATGCTACGATCTTGGTCTGCAGAACGAAAATCTCATTCTGAAAGCCACAGATCTCGGTCTGTCCACTCTGATCATGGGACTCCGTGAAGCAGACAGACTCCGTGAGATTCTGAACATCCCGGAAACAGAGACTATTGTATCCGTTATCGCAGTCGGCAAAGCAGCCGAAGACCCAATCCGCCCACATCGAAAAGAACTCAGCGAAATCGCAAAATTCTTTTAAATAACATTATAAATTCCCTGTATGTAACCAAATTCATGCAGGGAGTTTTTGTATATAAACAAGAGCACCGCTTCATATATTGAATGAACAGGTTATTTCCGGATGGTTTTAGATTCTGGCAAAATCCACTGCTTACGATGACTCATTCTCGAAGGCACTCCTGAGAGAATGTCTAGTCATAGTTAGCAGTTAGTTCGCCAGATCGTTATCCGGTTACCTGTGAATCAATATATGAATCGGTGCTCTGTCTTATATTCTATCCTTTTATGCTTTCATCAATTTACGTCCACAGCACTGTTTGTACTTCTTGCCGCTTCCGCACGGACACGGATCGTTCGGATAAACCTTGTCCTCTTTTCTCTGAACCGGTTTCTTAACAGATGTGTCATCTTTGTTTGTTCCGGTAACTTTCGCTACCTGCTCACGTTCAATCTTCTGTTCAACATGGACATGATACAGCATACGTACCGTATCTTCCTGAATAGAACTGATCATATTGTTGAACATCTCAAAAGCACTCATCTTGTATTCTACTACCGGGTCTCTCTGTCCGTATCCTACAAGTCCAATACCCTGACGAAGGATCTCCATATCATCGATATGATCCATCCACTTGCTGTCGATGGATTTCAGAAGAACTACTCGTTCAAGTTCACGCAGCTGCTCTGCTTCAGGGAACTCAGATTCCTTCGTTTCGTAAAGCTTCACGGCTTCCTCTTTGATCAGATGTTTGATCTCATCTTTTCTCTTGCCTTTTACTTTCTCTGTAGTAAGCGGCTCGATCGGAATAATCGGAAGGAGTGTTGTATTAAACTCATTCAGATCCCAGTCAACCGCATCTACATCATCAGAGAAACACATGTCCACTGTACTGTCTACAATATCTGTGATCATCTTGTAGATCGTATCTCGCATGTTCTCACCATCCAGAACCTGACGACGCTCTTTGTAAATAATCTCACGCTGTTCATTGTTAACCTGGTCATAATCCAGAAGATTTTTACGGATACCGAAGTTATTGAACTCTATTTTCTCCTGTGCTTTCTGAATTGCATTGGAAAGCATTTTATGTTCGATCTGCTCGTTCTCAGCAACACCAAGTGAAGTAAAGATCTTCATCAGTCTCTCAGAACCAAACAGACGCATCAGATCATCTTCCAGAGAGATATAGAAACGGGATTCACCCGGATCTCCCTGACGTCCGGAACGTCCACGCAGCTGGTTATCAATACGTCTGGACTCATGACGTTCTGTACCAATGATCTTCAGACCACCGGCTTCTCTTGCCACATCGTCAAGCTTGATATCCGTACCACGACCTGCCATGTTGGTAGCAATTGTAACAGCTCCTGCCTGTCCGGCCTGTGCAACGATCTCAGCCTCCAGTTCATGGAACTTCGCATTCAGTACGTTATGCGCAATACCTTCACGACGGAGCATCTTGCTGAGAAGTTCGGATGTTTCAATGGTAATCGTACCAACCAGAACCGGCTGCTGTTTCGCATGAGCTTCTTTAACAGCCTCAACAACTGCATTGAATTTTTCTTTTTTTGTCATATATACAGCATCTTCGAGGTCTATACGCTGTACTGGTCTGTTGGTAGGGATCTCTACAACGTCCATTCCGTAGATATCACGGAATTCTTTTTCTTCTGTAAGTGCTGTACCGGTCATACCGCCCTTCTTGTCATATTTATTAAAGAAGTTCTGGAATGTGATCGTCGCAAGCGTTTTACTCTCTCTTTTGACCTTAACATGTTCTTTTGCTTCGATTGCCTGATGAAGTCCGTCAGAATAACGACGTCCCGGCATGATACGTCCGGTAAATTCATCGACGATCAGAATCTCGTCATCTTTTACAACATAATCCTGGTCTTTGTGCATCAGATTATGTGCACGAAGTGCCAGTGTGATGTTATGCTGGATTTCCAGGTTCTCCGGATCTGCCAGGTTTTCAATATTGAAGAATTTCTCAACCTTCTTCACACCCTGTTCAGTAAGATTGACGATCTTATCTTTTTCATTTACTACGAAGTCACCGGTCTCAACAACCTCTTCACCCATGATGGCTGCCATCTTTGTCATCTCATGGCTGGCTTCACCACGTTCCAGCTGCTGTGCAAGGATATCGCATACTTCATAAAGCTTGGTGGACTTACCGCTCTGTCCGGAAATGATAAGAGGTGTACGTGCCTCGTCAATCAGGACGGAGTCGATCTCATCGATGATACAGTAGTGCAGATCTCTCTGTACCAGCTGTTCTTTATAGATGACCATATTGTCACGAAGATAATCAAATCCCAGTTCGTTGTTTGTTACATATGTGATATCGCATCCGTATGCTGCACGACGCTCTTCTGGTTTCATATCATTCAGGACAACACCTACTGTCAGTCCAAGGAACTCATGAACCTTACCCATCCACTCAGCATCTCGTTTTGCCAGGTAGTCGTTGACTGTTACGATATGAACGCCTTTACCCTCCAGTGCATTCAGATATGCCGGAAGTGTAGAAACAAGGGTTTTACCTTCACCGGTCTTCATCTCTGCGATACGGCCCTGATGAAGAATGATACCACCGATGATCTGTACACGGTAATGTTCCATACCAAGAACTCGTTTGGCACCTTCACGTACAACCGCAAAAGCCTCCGGAAGAAGGTCATCCAGTGTCTCACCTTCACTCAGACGTTTCTTGAATTCTCTGGTCTTGTCTCTTAACTGTTCATCTGTTAATTTCTGCATTTCCGGGCGGAGTGATTCTGTTTTCTCCACAAGCGGCATAATACGTTTTACTTCATGCTCACTTCTTGTCCCGAATACTTTTTGGAATAAATTCATAGCCTGCTCCTGTTTCTGTATTTATTGATCGCTTATATACAAAATTATCGTATTTGTCCTATTTAAGAAATCCCTACTATTTTACCACTTTCCACCGGGGAAAACAATGAATATTTCTTAAATAAAGTATGTCCATGACGAATCCCCGTGCATTTGTTTGTTATTTCTAACTTGTGCTTGTCAATCAATCTTCGATATGCTATGATAATCTGCGTATCTGTAAGTTCAAAAGAAACCATAAACTCAACCTTCTACGCATCTTATGAACATACTTTTTTGACTGAGGTATTGAAATTGAAGAAAAAAGAACTGACTTTTATTATTGGCATCGTGGTGTTTGCCCTGCTCCTCTGGGGTGGCATGTATCTCACCCGCCGCGGGAATTACGGAAGTATTCGAATTACCGTAAACGGCGAGGAATACGGCACCTATTCCCTTGGGAAAGATCAGGTGATCAAAATAAACGGCACCAATGTATGCGAAATAAAAAACGGCGAGGTCAAAATGACCGAAGCCGACTGCCCGGACCACCTCTGTATGAAACAGAAAGCAGTTGACAGTACCGGTGGAACGATTGTCTGTCTGCCGAATAAAGTTGTGATTGAAGGCGAAAAAGGAGAATCCCTCAATGAAGATTCCCCTGAATTCGATACCGCTGTCTGAAACTTTATCATCATTCCGGGAGAATTCTCCCTGAAAGGAACCTGCCATGAATCAGAAAAAACTTGCCAATCTCGGGCTTTTTGCCGCAGTAGCAATCATCTTTGGCTATGTGGAATCACTGATTCCCTTTTTTGCCGGAATTCCGGGAATGAAACTCGGGCTGGCCAATCTTGCAGTCCTGTTTATCCTTGAAAAATATACCTGGAAAGAAGCCGCCCTTGTTTCTGTCATCCGTATCTTTATCATCGGATTCATGTTCGGAAATCTTTTCAGTATTCTGTACAGTCTGGCCGGTGCAGCTTTAAGCCTCACCGTCATGACGGTTATGAAAAAAAAATCCGACTTCAGCATCCTCGGTATCAGTGTTGCCGGCGGTGTCTCCCATAATATTGGTCAGCTTTTGATTGCCTGTCTGATCACCATGACGTCCGGTCTGATCTACTATGCACCGGCACTGCTGATCTCCGGTGTCATTACCGGATTACTGATTGGAACACTGACTAATGAAGTTTTGAAACGTATTCATTTTTAATTTTATATAAATCATTTACTGTAACGTAAAAACAACGAAATCGTCCGAAGACAATTTCGTTGTTTTTTATTCTGCCTCTTTCACTGTATAGGTATTCTTCATCAATTCAAAACGGTCTTTCATCCCGGACGTCAGATACACGTTCTTATCCTCATCTACAAAGACTGCCTCCGCATTATATTTCTCAAGCAATTCTAATGCATCATCCATTCCAAGTACAAAACATGCTGTAGAAAGTCCATCTGCCAGAAGTCCGCTGTCACAGACAACCGTCACAGAGTCCAGACCATTCCACACCGGATATCCTGTCTTCGGATCAAGGATATGATGATATCTCTTACCATCTTCCATAAAGTATTTTTCATAGTCACCGGAAGTCGAAAGGAATTCTCCACCCTCCAGTGTGATCGCACCAAGGTAATCGCCTTCGACATCACGCGGATCAGTCACGGCAACTTTCCAGTCAGAACCATCCGGTTTCTCACCGTAAGCCATAACACTGCTACCGCCAAGGTTCAGGATCATTCCTGACACATCTTCCTGTGTCTTCAGAAAATCAGAAACTACATCACAGCCAATTCCTTTTCCGGTTGCTCCCAGATCCAGAGTAGCTCCTTTTTCCAGCGTTACCTTATCGCCATCCAGAGATACTTTCTGGTATCCCACATCTTTCAGAAGTTCATCCAGCTCTGACTGCTCCGGGACATGAGGATTTTCTCCTGTAATATCCCAGAGACGAATGATCTTTCCAATCGTTGGATCAAAAGCTCCATTCGAATCCTTCGCAAGCTGAAATATTTTTTCCAAATAGCCGGCAAGCTCATCTGAAACTTCCGTTGTTTCTCCCGATGCTGCATTCAGTTTCGCGATCTGAGAATCCTCATCCGTCCAGGAAAGATACTCTGTCTCAATATCCCGTATCTTCTGACCAATTGCAGTATTCAGGTCATCTCCTGTTGTATACAATGTTTCAGACACAACTGTATCCATTGCAAAATCGGTATTTGTATATTTCTGTACCTCTGTATCCGCCAGTACCGGAACTGCTGTCAATGCCGCGCAGAAAACTCCGCACAGCATGACAGCTGACTTCTTTTTTATCTTCATTCTTTCACCATTTCCCGCTCTTTTACCGGGCCAATCTGAATATTTTTACGTGGGCAGGTCACCTGGCAGGCATGACAGCAGATACATTCCCCTGAAAGCGGTGTATCTCCGTCAATCTCCAGATGTGCAGGGCATCTCTTCCTGCACAGTCCGCATTTTGAAGGGCATTTATCCCTGTTTCTGTTAAACAGTGCAGACGGAAGGATCGGCATCATTGCAAAAACTGCTCCCATTGGACAAAGGAACTGACAGAAAAATCTTTCCTGTGTACACATTCCGATCAGGATCAGCACCAGCAGGATAATTCCAATCTTATAAGAAGCATTTGGAAGTTTTCTTGCTGTCAGCATGGAAAAGACATCCCACGGGCTCATCCCCTGAAGGGATGCATACCATCCGGTCAGGATGGAAAGCAGAAGAAATGCCAGAAGTATATACTTCACCTTCTGAAGGATTCTGACTGCTTTTTCCGGATATCCATGTCTTCCCTTTTTATGAAATACTTTCTGTCTGATAAAAACAGTCAGTTCATACATGGCATCTCCCAGTGAACCGAATGCACATGCATATCCGCAGAAATGTCTGCCAAACAAAATCGTAACCAGAAGAAGTAATCCTGTCACATCAAGAAATGAGTTCCAGGCAATCTGCTGGTGTGCTGCAATTGCCTGAAAAACAGATTTTACTCCTGCAAATGCCGTTGAAAAAAGTGCCGGATAAAAGATAAAAAATACAAGCTGTATGGCAGCCCGAATCAAACGGACCTTTCTCTGCCTCTTTTTCATCCGTTTTCCGCCTTTCCAAGAGCATCTACAACTGCATTGATAATACCTGTAGAGCTGAATGTTGCACCTGATACCGTATCCACATCCGTACTCTGCGCGGAAATAATGGAACTGATCACGCCTTCTCCCTGTGAAAGATAAGCGGAATCCTCACCCGGTGCACTTGTCACCTGAATATCTGTGATCTCATCATTTGCAAGTGTGACCTGTACGGTGATCGCACCTCCAAATCCCTGTGCAGAACCAGTATACGTACCATCTTTGTATACATTTTCCGAATCATCAGACTCTTCTGTATCTGCAGAGTCAGCTTCCTCCGCATCCTCTTTTGCAGCATCATCTTTGTCTTTTGCATCCCTCTGTGCCTGTGCGATCGCTGCTTCCTGATTCTTAGCAGCCTCTTCCAGAGCAGAGAGTATCTCCGTATTCTGTTCTTCCAGCTTCTCCACACGCTTTGTGAGTGCCGTAATCTCCTGTGATTCCTGTGCCTGCGTATCTTTTTTCTGCATAGAATTATATCCTACTACAGCGGCAAGAATCAACAGAAGACACAAAATTCTCATAATAAAATTCTGGTATTTCATCTAAAGTTTTCCTTTCAGACTCCTTATGTTTTCAAGTTTTCTTTTTCACTATCGAACATTTACTGTTTTGCCTGGCTGATAGCACTCTGAAATGCCTGAATCAGTCCATTTGAAGAATATGTAGCATCTGTCACTGTATCTATTCCATCGGCAGACTGTTTTCCCATGATCTGATTATAAATGCCATTCCATGCATTTGAAAATTCCGGTTCATCATCTTCTCCATCATATCCGGCTGACACAATATTTCCCCCTGACACATTAATCGTAACAGTTACCTGACCATTGAATCCTTCTCCTGTTCCCGTATAACTTCCATCTTTATACCCGGCTCCGGGTGCTGCTGTTGGCTCGGGTACTGCTGTTGGTTCCGGTGTTGCTGTTGGTTCCGGTGTTGCTGTTGGTATCGGTGTTGCTGTTGGTTCTGGTGTTGCTGTTGGTTCCGGTGTTGCTGTCGGATTCGGAGTTGCAGTTGGTGTCGGTGTCGTATCTGATGTTTTTAAAGCCTGCTCTAAAGCCGATTTTGCTCCATACAGAATTCCCTCGGAAGAATATGTCGCTCCAGATACAGTGTCAATACCATCCGTACTCTGTTTTGCAAGAATTGCCGGCTGTATTACATTCCATGCATTTCTGAAATATCTTGGTGTTTCTCCTTCATTGGTCTGAGATACTTCCGTAATCATTCCATCTTTAATTGTTACACAGATATTTATCTTTCCACCATATCCAATTCCGATACCCGTATATGTGCCGTCATTATATAAAACCTTCGGGGTGTCCGGTATAACCGGTGCTGGAGCGGTTGTCGGTGCCGGAGTTGGAGTTACCGTCACTTCTGGTGCCGGTGTCACATTTACCGCAGCCTGTTCCAGGGCTTTCTGTACCGCCTTAAGAATACCATTTGAAGAAAACGTTGCTCCGCTTACGGTGTCCACGCCATACACTGCCTGTTTTTCGAGAATCTTTGGCTGAATACTATTCCATGCTTTATTAAAATATTCTTTTGTATCAGTGTTCGTATTTGTGATTGCGGTTATCTTTCCGTCTTTAATCGTAACAGTGACTTTTACTGGACCGTCAAATCCTTCTGCTTCTGCAGTATACATTCCATCTTTATAAGTTACCTCTCCGGACGGTTTTGTAATTTCAACCGGCGTTGTTGTTTTATTTGAAGTATTGGTATTCTTCTTGGTCGTCTTTTTCGTTGTCTTTGCAGCTTTTCCTTTTCCGGCCTTTGACAGTGCATTCTGAACTGCCTGGATGATTCCATTTGAGGAATAGGTTGCGCCGCTTACTGCATCGACATTTGGAGTCTGACCGGAGATCATCTTGCTGATCACGCCTTTGGCTGATGCAAAATAGGAGCCTGTTTCACCAGCAGCACTCAGTATTTCTATAGAAGCAATCTTTCCTCCGGAAATCGTTACCTGAACAGTGATCGTTCCACCAAATCCAGTTCCACTTCCCTGATAAATCCCATCTTTATATCCGCCCTTTGGAACAGAAGTTGTAGGTGTCGTGGTCGTTCCCTGCCCCTGCCCGGAAGCTGCTGCTGACTTTTCCGGAAGTGCTTTTGTTTTTCCTGTCGTAATTCCCGCTTTTTTTATTTTGGATTTACTTTTCTTTGTTTTCAGAATGCTGCTGTCTGCCTCATCCGTATCCTTCATTCCTCCGTCATTAAAATATACAGTTGTCAGCAGACTCGTAAGTTCATCTGATTTTATCAGTTCATTCTCAGCTGCCTGAACTGTTTTTGTACTTTTCACTTCACTGTCCTGCTGAAATCCAGCTGCTGCGATTGCAATAATTACAGCAACTGCCGGAAAAAGTTTCATAAGATTCTTTTTGTACATATAATCTACCCCTTAACATACAAAAGAAGGGGCAGTTGTAAACGGCCCCCGTTCTTTTGTATGTGTATTTTATAAAGGAATTATTTTACTGTTACTTTGAATGTCCTTGTAATTCCATTGCATTTAACAGTAATCTTTGCTGTTCCTTTCTTCTTAGCTGTTACAACACCTTTGCTGTTAACTGTTGCAACTTTCTTGTTGCTGGTCTTGTATGTAACTTTAGATACCGGTGCTGCTTTTACTCTAATCGTTGTTTTGTTACCTTTTTTCAGCTTTACAGAAGATTTTACAAGCTTGAAGGAAGGTTTCTTAACTTTAACAGTTAATTTCTTGGTGTATTTACCAACTTTTACAGTAATAACAGCTTTTCCAGCTTTCTTACCTGTGATAACACCCTTACTGTTGACTGTTGCAACTTTCTTATTGCTGGATTTGAAAGTAACTTTTCCAGTTACCTTAGTTTTGGTAACTTTGATTGTAGCATTCTTTCCGACATAAACCTGTGAAACTTTTGCAGTGATACCAGGCTTGACCACTGGTGTTGGAGTTGCAGTTGGCTTGGTTTCATTTTTACTTGGTGTTACTGTTGGTTTAACATCTGGTGTCACTACCGGCTCTACCGGTTTTTCTTTCTTCACAAGTCCATTGATTGCTGCTGTCAGATGCTCATTAACCTGCTCATCTACTGCAGCCTGGCTGAATGCAACTGTTGTCTTATCCTTAATTGCTGCCTCAATTTCTTCCAGCATTTCCTGTGTTTCAGTAGCTTCATCTTCTACTTTCTTCCAGGATTCCTCTGTATAATCATCCTTATTGAGAGCTTTTACTTTTTCAAGTGCTGCTTTCAGTGCTGTTGTATCAATTGTGGACGGATCTGTTGGAGTCACAATATTGGTAGCTGTTGCATCAAACTCAAATGTATAGTCCTGATATCCCAGTGCATAAACAGTCAATTTCCAGTGACCTGTTCCATCTGTTCCTGCCGGAAGCTGGCATCTTACAGAATGTGTCAGACCAAGCTGAATTCCCATCTTTTTATGCATCCAGTTATCAGCAGCAAATTTCGTACCATATGTTGCAAGTACTGTATTACCATTTCCATAATAATCCCATTTAACTGCCTGCATTGCAGCACCAAGACCGCCATAATTACCATTCAGATCCACACGAAGGAATTCTCCATAAGATCCACTTGCTGTTTTAACCTCTGGCTCAATTCCAGTTGCAACTTTGAGATCAGTTCCCTGAATACCGGATTCTGTTCCTGTTTTTCTTGCACTGAAAGAGAAGGTTCCATCTTCATTCTCAGTTGCTGTTTTCAGTCCATTTGTGTTTACTGTTACATTTGCAGTCTCGCTGTATGCTTTCAGATTGTTTTCTGAGAAACCACCGACAAGTGTTTCACCATTTTTTTACTACCGGATATTTTGCTGCAAAATCTGCATAATCTTCAGCTTTTACCTGTACAGGAACATATTTAATACCTGTTACTGCATAATGATCAAGGCTTTCTTTCGCTCCGCCATTTACCTGAATAGATGCCGGAGTACCAGTCTTTCTGTCTGCCGGAGTCCAGATTGCAACTGTTCCATCTGCAAGAACCGGTTCTGTACTGCTCTTCCAGTAAGATAACTGATATGCATTGCCTTCTGTTGTATAAATTGTTGCCATGCACTGATAGCTTCCTCTGTGAAGGCCATGATTTGTTGTAGCTCTTGTTACTGCATCAAATGCGCCTGTATCAGATTCATTATGAGAGTCTTTTTCATCAGATCCGCTTACGTTTCCCGCTGCAGTCACATTTTCCTGGCTCCAGTATTCGCCCCAGGTGAGTCCTGCGTACACATAGCTGTTTTTGTCCAGAACCTTTACATCTGCAATATCTAATGTATAAATGCCATTACTTGCATAATATGTTACGCTGTCAATTGTCTTTCCGATCATAGACTCAAAATGTTCAGAGTTGAGATGGCATCCATTACTTTCTGTTGTATATCCTGTACTCCATGCCAACTCATATCCTTTCCAGATATTTTCCTGATGGCAGAGACCATAGGTTGTTCCGTCTGTTGTATTAATAACTGCACCATACACTGTGTCAGTATCTATATTGATAATGCTTTTGAATTCAGTCTTATCAAACTTCAGCTGGTAGTCACCATGGTTGGATTTTGTTTTGAATTCAGCCTGCACCTGTTTTTTCTCCGGTGCTGCTGATTTACCTTCAATGGCACTGAATGTAAAACTTCCATCTTCACCGACTGTCAGTTCTTTGTAGTAGGATGGTTCCTCAGAAAGAACATAATAGGAATATGAGTCGCTTTCAAAAAGAGCATCTTTTCCTTTGTATTCTGTAGTAGTTTCTTTTCCCTTTATAGCTGTTGTGATACTCACTGAAGCGTTATCTTTAATCTGTTTTTTGTCCTTCAATACTGAAATATCAGATACTTTCACAGGAAAAGTCACACCAGTGATATCGCTTCCATCTGAATTTACGTGATAAGAGCCTTTTGCAAGACTGGATCTTGTCTTCTGTTTTGTTGCAGATGTGAATGTATCAACTTTCACATCATTATTCTTTAATTCTGCCTTATAAAAATCGTCATAAGGAATGTTCATGAGGACATATGCTTCGCCTTCTGTCTGTCCATCTCCAGCCTCATCAGCAAATTCATCTTCACTGACCTCTGCGCTGAAGAGTTCTTCATCAGATGTTTCTTCATCCTCTGTCACGTCCTCTGCTGCTTCTTCAACGTCTACATCTGTATCCTCTGTATCTTCCACAACATCTGTGTCCGCAGCTTCTGCACTTGCTTCTTCAATATCAGCACTTTCCTCTGCTACAGTAACTTCTGTATCAGAAAAATCTGCTGCAAAAGCTATTGCCGGCATACTTGTCATTGCGACCGCTGCACTTAAAACAACTGGTGCAACTTTTTTCATCAATCTCTGATTTGCCATTTCCTTCCTCCTCTTTATATATACGCTATTGTGTTAGCGTTTTCTAACCATTTATTTTTATACCATAACTCCTTTTTCATGTCCACAAAAATGTTAGCATTTTCTAACCATAAATCGACTTTTTTTCTCATTAAATAACTTAATAAAAATCATTTTCATTAAAGAAATAGCACGAAATACACTTGTTATCTTAATTTAACTTTTCTGTAACAAAAAAGCACTATGCAGTTTTTCAACCACACAATGCTTTTTATCTACATCTCTTCTTTTAATTTTTCAAAGGCCTCTTTGCTCTCCTGCCATGCCGCAGGTGTTCCGCCGATGATCGAACATCCTTCATGTAAGGTGATCGGGCTGCCATCAATCTGTGTAATCTTACCTCCGGCTTCCTCCAGGATCACCGATGCTGCCGCATAATCATACGGCTGCAGTTTCAGTTCCAGATAAACGGTGTTACTTCCGGATGCTCCTCTGCAGAGTCCCAGTGCCGCAGAACCACCGCAGCGAATAGAAAGACTGTTCTGGAACATTTCTTTTACCACGCGGAACAGCCAGTCGATTCCTGCTTCATTGTATCTCGCACAGCCAAATTCCACGATTCCCTCTTCCACCGGTTTGTCAGACATCTGAAGTCTTTTTCCATTCAGATAACTTCCGTGTCCTCTCACTGCCACATACATATCGTCCACATATGGATGATATACAAATCCGGCAATCATCTGCTCGCCATGCGCCAGACCAACCGATATACAACTGTGATGATAATCAAACATAAAGTTCGTAGTTCCATCGATCGGATCTATGTAGAAAGTAAATTCACCCTCTGCATCAGCACCGGCGTTTCCTTCCGTGTCTTCTTCCCCGAAGAAAGCAGCTCCCGGAAGAATCTCACCCAGACCTTTGATCAGAAATCTCTGGATTGCTGTATCATAATCCGTGCAGAAATTTGCAAGTCCCTCTTTTTTGTGGATATTTTCCTCACCCGGCCTCGCCTTCAGCATTTTCTGTCCGGCTTCCCTTACCAGTTTCTCGATTGCAGCATATCTCGGCTCCGAACATTCCGGCGCAATCGCCTCTTCCGGAAGGCTTCCCTCTACAGCTGTAACAGCCTCCGAGGTGTTTTCCACATCTGCTTCTTTCTGAGTAGCACTTTTCCACGGGATAACATCCCAGCCACCGATTTTCTTCACACTGGAAACAATTCTGTTTCTGGTTCTCTCAAATCCCCAGTAGATTACTCCGCCGATTATTCCACCAAGCGTATTAAAGAAAAGATCTGTCAGCTGAAACGTTCCAATTTTCAAAAAAAGCTGGCAGGTTTCAATTCCAAGTGAAAAGCAGAAACTGATCTCAAAACTGTTCAACAATACTTCCTGAATTCTTTTATCCTTTGTGTGATCTTTTTCTTCTCTCGCCCAGAAAAGAAAAATAATAAACGGCATAAACAGTATCAGATTCTCAAAATTCTCCGTATACAGCTGTCCGTTATAATGCAGTCCCCAGATTCCGAGCACGTTTTCCAACGGATTTCCCCAGACGCTCCGACAGAATAACGTACGGAAAAGCAGCATACAGGTATAAAACACAAGGAAAAAGTGTCTGCGAAACCAGCTGCTTTCTTTAAACTGCCAGATCCACGCTCTGGCTACCGGTCCAACACCCTGCTTCCTTCCCAGCATATAGACACACATGATCAGAACCGCGATAAGCAGCGATGCGCCTGCTGCCTGATAGACTGCTCCAAGAACATCCACCAGCACATTTACAAAATACTTCATATCTTCCCTCTCTCTCCGATCAGTTCATAATAAAAAATATATTGCTGCATAATGCCTCTCATGCCATGATATCTCCTGTTCGGAAAACCTCTGCGATAATGTTCGTCAAGAACCTGCCGGATATGCGTATCGATCGGGAATGCATCCATGTGATGCAATGCAAACAGACAAATGCAGTCTGCTACTTTTTCGCCTACTCCACTGAGCTTCATCAGTTCTTTTCGTGCTCTGCGATAATACTTCATCTGATACAGTTTTTCCAGTGAAACTTCTCCCTCCAGAATGCTTCGCGTTGTCTCCACGATATATCTGGCACGGTATCCCATTCCAAGCCTCCGCAGTTCTTCTTCTGTCGCCCCGGACAACTGCTGCGGTGTCGGAAAGGAATAATATTCGGTATCTCCTGCTTTCAGTTTCTCACCATATCTGACACAAAGCCTCTCGATACAGCTCCGGATTCTGGAAATATTATTCTGCTGCGAGATCAAAAAAGTAATGATCATTTCCCAAAGATCCTGTCGCAGAATACGGATCCCATTTCCGCACTGTACCGCCGCACTCAGATACGTGTCCCTCGGATTCACCTTTTCAATATAGCGTCCATAGTCCGAATCAATATCAAAATACGGTACCCAATAACAGATAAATTCTACATCACTGCAATAAAAATTTACAATGCTTCCTGCCTGAGATATTTTCAGATATTTATCCCCGGCAACCAGTTCATATGTGTTATTTTCTGCCGTCTCGTGCATACGGAAGCACTGTCCCGACCGGCAGATTTCTCTCAGGCTGAAATTATCCAGCTCTACTGTAATCATGTTTTTCTCCGATCCCTTAATTACTGACTTTCGTAATTTTTACATCTGGTGTCTCACTACCCTGTACTCATCCCCATTACGATAATACGGACATTCTTTATATTCTGTACTGATAAAGCGGTAGTATTCATCCTCATCCAGATTCACATCGCAGTAATAGCTTTCACTTTCTTCATCATATACATAATTTGCACAGTAATCACAGCTTGTTGCACTCAAAACAATTCCTCCAACAGATTTATTTTACACCAGATTGTTTTCTGACCGATTCTGTTTATTCCCAAATCTTCCATGGAGCCTGTCCACTCTGCCACAATGTCTCCAGAAGATTCTTTTCACGCAGAGTATCCATACACTGCCAGAATCCTTTGTGGCGATATGCATTCAGCTGTCCCATGCGGGCTGCCTCCACGAGCGGTTCTTTTTCAAATACAGTCTGGTCTCCTTCGATCAGCTCAATAATGGACGGCTCCAGCACCATAAATCCGGCATTGATCCAGCCTCCGTCTTCTTTTTTCTTCTCTTTAAAATTCGTGATCGTTCCATCATTCTGAATATCCAGGATACCAAATCGTCCTCCCGGCTGTGCTGCTGTAATCGTCGCCATTTTACCATGGGAACGGTGATATTCCAGAAGTTCTCTGATATTTACATCTGCAACTCCGTCACCGTAAGTGAGCATAAACGTATCTCCATCCAGATACTCTTTTACGCGTTTGATACGACCGCCGGTCATAGTATTCAGACCTGTATCAACCAGCGTTACCTTCCAGGGTTCCAACACGTTATTGTGCACGATCATTTTATTTTCCTGTGTAAAATCAAATGTGATATTGCTGTTATGAAGATAGTAATCTGCAAACCACTCCTTGATCACATGCTGCTTATATCCACAGCAGATTACAAATTCATTAAAACCATACGCAGAATACATCTTCATGATGTGCCATAAGATCGGCTTCTCCCCGATCTCGATCATTGGCTTTGGCTTAAGATGACTCTCCTCACTGATCCTTGTCCCAAAACCACCAGCTAAAATAACAACCTTCATAAATACTCTCCAATTCCTGAAACTACATTCCTGCCAATACCCCTATTCTAATACAAACCCCTGCAAAAATAAACCCTAACCTTTTTTCTCCCTGCCCATATAAAAGACTTCCGGATATGAGAAAAGGACCTCTCTCCTGTATCCGGACTCCAGACGCCTGAAGAAATTTGTAGAAGTACTTGATGCATAGAAATTTATTTTGCTCTGTAAAACGGCACTGTTTGAGCGTCAGCGAGTTTGACGTTTTACAGAGTGTTTTTTATAAATTTATATGTTTCTAGTACTTCTGAATTTCTGAATTGTCTGGAATCTGGATACAGGATGAGAGGTCCCACCCTTATATCCTAAATTTTTATAGCTTACTCTTTATGCTCCTCAGCCCACAGTTTATCTGCAACCGGAGCCCACTCCTCGGCATAATGAACACACTTACTGCAAAGATGTTCTGCTGTCTCCTGAGACTGCAGATCTGTTGAATGTGCACCACTTTCTTTTACGATACGCTGCAGGATCTCTGGATTCTCAAGCATCGGGCATGGACGAAGCATGTTATCGTTAAACGGCTGGTTGTTATGGTAAGCCATGAATAACGGCTGTTTCAGAATCTCAAGGATTGTATTCTCATGAATGTTTCCATTGGAATAATGGATAAATACACAAGGTTCTGCATCACCATTTGCATTGATGTGGAAGTAGTTTCTTCCTCCGGCGATACATCCGCCAACAAATTCTCCATCATTCTGGAAGTCCATAGTGAAGATTCCAGGGCCATGTTCCATGTTACGGATCTCTCTTACACGGTTCTTCACATAAACACGCTGTTCCGGATTCAGCAGCAGATCAACAGATGCTGCATTTCCAACTGGCATGTAATGGAAGTACAGAGCATAACGGCAACCCTTATCAACAAGCATCTTAATAAACTCATCACTGGTAACGCTCTTATAGTTGGCACTTGTATAGCAGATTGATGTACCAAATACAAGTCCATGCTCTTTCAGCAGATCCATGGCATGCATAACCTTATTGTACACACCTTCTCCACGACGCATATCGTTAACATCCGGCTCACCCTCAACGCTTAAGGCAAGAAACAGGTTTCCAACTTCCTGCATCTGTTTGCAGAGTGCTTCATCAACCAGTGTTCCATTTGTATATGCAAAGAATACACAGTCATTGTGTTTTCTGCAGAGTTCGATGATGTCTTTCTTTCTTACCATCGGCTCTCCACCTGTCATCATATAGAAATAAACTCCCAGTTCTTTACCCTGTGTAACGATTGAATCCATATCGTCAAAGGACAGGTTCAGCTTGTTTCCGTATTCTGCTGCCCAGCATCCTGTACAATGCAGGTTACATGCACTGGTAGGATCCATCAGAATGATCCACGGGATATTACATTTATGTATTTCTCGCATCTCATGAATTGTTTTTGTTCCATTATAGAAAGCCTCAAATCCAAGATTCATCAGAGTTGTCTTCAGAACATTAGGATGGAGTTCCTGTACCATGGAAGTTATATAACGATTCAGTGTATATTCCGGATTACAGGCAACTTTCCTGAGATAATCCCAGTTCACACCCTTTCCAAAATCTTTTAAATACTTCTCAGCAGTGTCGATAATTTTCTCATAAGCTGTCTCAGGATTCTTATTCACCTGATCAACAGCATAATCCATTACTCCTGCGAAAACCTTCTTAGCTGCTGCATGTTTAATCTTGTTCATTGGTATTTCCTCCATCTCTGGCAATATTTTTTTTATCTTTCTACATTATATTCAGATAAACTTTCTATTTTCAATGGACAAAAAATGGTCAGTGGGGAAATTTCCCCACCAACCCATTATTTAAGCAATATTATTACTACGTTTAATCTATATGATATACATAGGAATCTTTTCTTGGTGCAGCCTTCGGTGCCGGACCGTCCGCATAACCCAGAATGCAGTGTCCGATCCCTTCATAATCACCTTCGATTCCAAGGGATTTCAGGATTTCTTTTCCTTCTTCACTTTCAAATTCTTCTTTTGCTCTGTGGATCCAGCAGCTTCCGATTCCCTGCTCTTCTGCTTCCAGCATCAGATTTCCCATAACAAGACTTCCGTCATAGACACATGTTGGTCTGCTCTTATCAGCCAGCACGATCAGAACAACCGGTGCTCCATAAAATGGATCCATATTATCAACACCCATAATCTTTGCATTCATTGCAGAAAGCTTATCACGAAGTTCTTTGTTCGTTACAGCAATGATGATCGGAGACTGTTTTCCCATTCCTGTTGCTGCATAAGTTCCTGCTTCGATGATTTTCTCCAGCTTATCCTGCGGGATCATATCACTCCTGTATTTACGGATACTTCTTCTGCTTTTGATTTTTTCAAGTACTTCGTTCATGATAAATACCTCCCTGTGATCATTTATTTAGTGGGTGTTCTCACCACCCATATTCCTGCCTACATCATATAATCTGAAAACTTTTTCGTCAAGAATTTCCACCTGTCATATATGCAGATCATCCAGATTTTTTAGTGTTTCAAACGGAATCGTTCCTCCAAAAAGATCCAATGCACTGCCAACGGTAACATCCAAACGATCTTTTCCATGCTTTTTCAGAAGTTTCAGATCTTCCATGCTTCCGACACCTCCCGCATAAGTCACCGGTCGCTGTGTATAGTCAGAAAGCAGATCCGCCAGTTCTGTTTCAATTCCATTTGCCTTTCCCTCGACATCTACCGCATGCACAAGGAATCCATCACAATGATTTCCCAGTTCTTCCATTACTTCGAGTGTCACCGGTACATTTGTAAATTTCTGCCAACGATCTGTCACAATAAAATACTGATCGTCTTTTTTACGGCAGCTTAAGTCCAGGACCAGATGCTCTTTTCCTGCAATTTCTTCTATTTTTTTTAGATTTTTCCAGGAAAGCTGTCCGTCTTTAAAGACGTAGGAAGTAACAATTACATGACTTGCCCCTGCTTTCAGATAATCTTCCGCATTATCCGGGCAGACACCACCGCCAATCTGTAAGCCTCCCGGATAAGCTGCCAGTGCCTTAAGTGCCTGATTTCTGGTCGCCTCGTAATACTCTGAATCTTTTCCGTTCAAAAGGATAACATGTCCGCCCTTTAATCCGGCATTTTTATACAGCTCAGCATAAAAGGCTGCATCCTGACCGGACACAAAATTCTCTCTTGCCTGATCTCCGGCATCTTTGAGGCTTCCGCCTACGATCTGTTTTACTTTTCCATTATGTATGTCAATGCATGGTCGAAATTTCATCTGTATTTTCCTTTCAAAAAGGCCCCGGATTTCCTGAATCCGAAGCCTGTACTATAAATCATCAGGTTTATCTGATGCTATGATAATATGATTTTTCATCTGATGCAAGCACTTTATTGTGCTAAACGAATAAATCGAATCATTGGTTGCGGTGAACGGGGTGAACAGTAACCGTTATCGTGTCTCGGCATCTCCATCAATGACATCTCCGACCGCATCACCGACATCTTCTACTGCGTTGCCAACTCCATCGCCAATATCACGGACACCATCACCAAGATTCTGCGTCACGCTTCCATCTTCTGTATTATTGGGCACATTATCATTGTCTGTTCCCTCGGACATGGTATCACCGTTATCGATTGTAGCATCGTCTGCCACACCTTCGTTGTCCGTTACTTTATTATTTGAATTATCCGTATTTTCATTGTCTTTTTTATCATTCACAGCATCTGCATTTTCATTCGTCCCTGTATCGGTCGTGTTTTCTTCTGTAGCTGTTCCTGCCTCATCTGCCGGTGCATTGTTATTTCCGCAGGCAGTAAAGATGCTCAACGTCAGGATCAGGAGGATTCCTGTCAGAATTGTGCGTATTTTTTTCATTCTAATTTCTCCTTTACTATGGATTTAAACTTGTAATGATAATATGTACAATCTGGCAGATTCCTATGCAAAATAATGTAAAAAAACAGGCACATATCTTTCGATACATGCCTGCCAGAATTTCAATATTAATACAAAACTACGATCAGCCTTCGATCACATCAGCCATATCGTATTTTCCGGCCGGTTTACCAGCCAGGAATTTAGCCGCTTCAATTGCACCTTTACCGAAGATGGCTTTTGAATAAGCGGTATGCTTAAATTCAATCACTTCGTCTTCGCCGGCAAAGATCACTTCATGCTCACCAACGATCGTACCGCCACGTACTGCAGAAATACCGATTTCTTTTTCATCACGCATCTCACGTTTCTGGCTTCTGTCATACACATAGTGGTACTGATTATCCATCGCTTCATTCAGGCTGTCAGCAAGTGCCAGCGCTGTACCGCTCGGAGCATCCAGTTTCAGATGATGATGTTTCTCTACAATCTCCATATCAAATCCAGCTGTTGCAAGAACCTTTGCAGCTTCCTGGATCAGTTTCATCAGAGTGTTGATACCAAGTGACATGTTTGCAGATTTCAGTACCGGAATCCTTTTTGCTGTCTCTTCAACTTTTGCAAGCTGTTCTTCAGACAGACCTGTTGTGCAGAGAACAACTGGAAGGTTACGCTCTGTGCAGTAATCCAGTAATGCATCTGCTGCCTTTGCAGAAGAGAAATCGATCAGGACATCTGCCTCTGTCTGACATTCTTTAATATTGGTAAATACCGGATAAGTAGTATTTCCTTTATCTGTTACATCAATTCCTGCTACGATCTCTGCATTGGCATCTTTTGCAACAAGATCAGAAATCACCTGTCCCATATGTCCGCAGCATCCGTGCATGATAATTTTTACCATAATAGTATTCCTCCGTATCCTATGCCAGCTTAATTCCGAAATCCTGCAGTGCTTTCTTCAGGGTTTCTTTATTGCTTTCTTCCATTTCACAAAGAGGCATACGAAGAGGTCCTACATTCATACCCATCAGGTTCAGTGCTGTCTTAACCGGAATCGGATTGACTTCACAGAACAGAGCATTGATCAGCGGAATCGCATCGATCTGAATCTTAGCCGCACCTGCAGTGTCACCTTCCATGAATTTCATGACCATGTCATGTGTTTCCTTCGGTGCAACATTAGAAAGTACAGAGATAACGCCAAGTCCGCCAAGTGAAAGGATCGGCAGAACCTGATCATCATTTCCGGAATACAGTTCCAGATCAGCACCTGCCAGAGATACTGTCTTTGCGATCTGAGAAAGATCTCCGCTTGCGGCTTTCAGGCCTACGATGTTCTTAACATTTTTAACCAGTGTGGCAACGGTTGCCGGCTGGATGTTACATCCTGTACGACTCGGTACATTATACATAATGATCGGAGTCTCAGGAACTGCATTTGCGATTGCAGTATAGTGAGCGATAAGTCCCTTTTGTGTTGCTTTATTATAATAAGGAGTTACAACCAGTAATGCATCTGCTCCGTAGGATGCAGCTTCCTTTGACATCATGATTGCTGTCTCTGTACAGTTAGAACCTGTTCCTGCGATAACCGGTACACGTTTATTTACTTTATCAATTGCAAATTTAATTGTTTTAAGATGTTCTCCGTGTGTCATTGTAGAAGACTCACCGGTTGTTCCACAGATAATAATGGCATCTGTGCTGTTGGCGATCTGGAATTCCAGCAGTTCTTCCAGTTTATCGTAATTCACCTTTCCATCTTCATACATAGGGGTAACAATTGCGACGCCCGCACCTTTAAAAATTGCCATTTTAACTCCTCCTTTTATTCTTCTGTAATTTATATTATTCGTTGGCATCCAATGGATGAACTTCCTCGGTGTTCAGCGTTGTGATCACATCTACATACGGTCTTAATTCCTCCGGGAAATTCCATCCAGTCATGACAATATGCATAGATTCATCCTTGTGTTTCAGTATATCTGCGATTCCCTCAACTGTTATGATACCACAGTCAAGAAGTCCAAGAATCTCATCAAGAACCAAAAAATCGCATTCCTGAGTAACAACAACTTTACGGGCAAAATTCAGTCCGTTCAGAATGTTGGATTTCTCCTCTGCCTTTTCTTCTTCTGTCAGGTCTTCGTAGCAGCATTCTCTCTTTTCGAAGCGAAAGATCTTAAAATCCAGGTTGTCCACATCCTGCAGGAAATCCAGCGAACGCTGGTCTCTTCCTTTCAGAAACTGGATCACGATCACGCTTTTGCCCTGGGTAGCCACACGGAGACTCTGTCCGATAGCCAGTGCAGTCTTGCCTTTGCCGTTTCCGCAGTATACCTCTGTTAATTCTTTTTCCATAATACTTCCTCTTAATGTTATCTAAGACTCGCTTATCGCATTATTGGTCTTATCTTACCGCAGTTCCGCCAAAAAAGCAATACCGAACTACTTTGCCCCTTCTAATCTATATATTCCAGCTTACTTACAGACACCTCATATGCTGTTCTTCTCTCTGACTGATTCTCACCGATCCGCTTCATATATTCACGGCTCTGAATTCTTCCCCACAGAAGCACATGACCTCCAACAGTAAACGCTGATGCATATCTGGCATTTCTGCCCCAGCAGATACATGGTATGTAATCAGATTTACTGTAAGGACGGTTCACTGCCAGAAGCATATCTGCAATTTCTCTGCCAAGCGGCGTTTTTCGGTAGACCGGCGGCTTACAGATAAATCCATCCAGGAAGATCTGATTGACCGGAAGTGATTCGTCCTGCTCCTCAACAAAATTTACTTCCCTCGCAAAAACAGAAAGAACCAGACGGTTATGTTTTTCTTCATGCCTGTTATAAGACCGGAATTGTCCATGGATCTCAATATACTGCCCCGTATAATCCTGCGTTATATCCAGAAGCCTTTCTGAAACCATGACCGGAATCCTGTCCTCAGAATCACTCAGCCTGCGCACAAGAAGCTCCATGGTATAAAAGCCTTCACCAAATACCTGATGACTGAATGTGAAGCCTGTATCAATTTTCCCCATGATCGATACCTGATTGTTTTCAATGATTTTGTCTGCCATAATGTTGTTCTCCTTCCTCTTTGGGTATTTTGTCTATACTAAGCTATGAATACCCCTGAAGATTTAGAACCAAAAAATTAAAAAAATTTCTGTAACTCCTTGTAATCTGCGAAAAATGTGGTAAACTGGAATATCGTATCACGAAAAAAAGTTTTTACACATTTATATAGAAGAAAAAAGAAAGGATTTCGATTTTTATGAAGACAAAACGCGAAGACGTACGTAACGTTGCCATCATCGCCCATGTCGATCACGGCAAAACTACCCTGGTGGATCAGCTCCTTAAACAAAGCGGTGTATTCCGTGAAAACCAGGAAGTTCAGGAACGTGTCATGGACTCCAACGACATTGAACGTGAGCGTGGAATTACTATTTTATCCAAAAACACTGCTGTACATTACAAGGGAGTAAAGATCAATATCATTGATACCCCTGGCCATGCAGACTTCGGTGGTGAAGTAGAACGTGTTCTTAAGATGGTAGACGGCGTTATTCTTCTGGTAGATGCCTTTGAAGGTGCTATGCCACAGACTAAATTCGTTCTCCGTAAAGCTCTGGAACTGGACCTTCATGTCATCGTCTGCATCAACAAGATCGACCGTCCGGAAGCCCGTCCGGAAGAAGTTATTGATGAAGTTCTGGAACTTCTCATGGACCTTGAAGCATCCGATGAGCAGCTTGACTGCCCGTTCCTGTATGCATCCGCAAAAGCAGGACATGCGGTTCTTGACCTTGCAGACACACCGGAAAACATGGCTCCGCTGTTTGAAACCATCCTGAAATATATCCCGGCACCGGAAGGTGATCCGGACGCAGACACACAGGTACTGATCAGTACCATCGATTACAACGAATATGTTGGACGTATCGGTGTCGGCAAAGTTGAAAATGGAAAAATTGCAGTAAACCAGGAGCTGACACTTCTGAACCACCACGACCTTGACAAACGTAAAAAAGTTAAGATCAGCAAGCTTTATGAATTTGATGGTCTGAACAAGGTCGAAGTAAAAGAAGCATCTATCGGATCTATCGTAGCGATCTCCGGTATCGAAGATATCCATATCGGTGATACCCTCTGCGGCGGTGACAACCCGGAAGCAATTCCTTTCCAGAAGATTTCCGAGCCAACTCTTTCCATGAACTTCATGGTAAATGACAGCCCGCTCGCCGGACAGGAAGGTAAATACATCACTTCCCGTCATCTTCGTGACCGTCTGTACCGTGAGCTGAACACCGATGTCAGCCTTCGTGTAGAAGATACTGACTCTACAGAGTGCTTCAAAGTTTCCGGACGTGGTGAACTTCATCTCTCCGTACTGATTGAGAACATGCGCCGTGAAGGTTATGAATTCGCAGTAAGTAAACCGGAAGTTCTGTATCACACGGACGAACGTGGTAAGAAACTTGAGCCAATGGAAATCGCTTACGTAGATGTTCCGGAAGAATTCTCCGGTACTGTTATCCAGAAATTGAGCGAGCGTAAAGGTGAACTTCAGGGAATGAGCACAGCAAGTGACGGATCTGTTCGTCTGGAATTCCACATTCCATCTCGTGGACTGATCGGATTCCGTGGTGAATTTCTGACTTCCACCAAGGGTACCGGTATCCTGAATACTACTTTCGACGGATATGCACCATATAAAGGAGATTTCCAGTATCGTAAACAGGGATCCCTGATTGCCTTTGAATCCGGTGAAGCAGTTGCATATGGTCTGTTCTCAGCGCAGGATCGTGGAACACTCTTCGTTGGTCCTGGCGAAAAAGTATACAGTGGTATGGTCATCGGGCAGAATGGTAAAGCCGAAGACATCGAGCTGAATGTCTGCAAGACAAAACATCTGACCAATACACGTTCTTCTTCCGCGGATGAAGCTCTGAAACTGACACCGCCAAGAGTTCTCAGCCTCGAGCAGGCAATCGAATTCATCGATCAGGACGAACTTCTGGAAGTAACACCAGAAAGCCTTCGTATCCGTAAGAGAATTCTGGATCCTAGAGAAAGAAAACGTGCAGCATTTCGTAAGCAGTGATAAAAACATTAATATAAACACCTTAAGGTGTTTTACACAAAATAAGTCCCATGAGTCAAAACTCATGGGACTTATTTTTATACTCAATATGCTATTTGTTATTTACATTCTTATCAATGTACTCATTGATTTTTGCATTAATTTTTTTGCTGAACGTATCCTTTTGAGTTGTCTCTGTTTCTTCAGGCTCTTCATGAAATTTTTCATTATATTCCTGCATCATCTCTTCATGTCTGTTTCTCTTCAGTCCTCTTGCTGTCAGTTTACGGATAATATCATAGATAACCCCAAACAATGGTACTGCGATCACCATACCAACCAGTCCCCACAGACCTCCAAATAACAGAATGGAAAATAATACCCAGAAACTGGAAACTCCGGTTGTATTACCAAGGATCTTCGGTCCGATGATATTTCCGTCCACCTGCTGAAGTATCACGATAAAAATCAGGAAGTATAAAGCATCCCACGGATTACTTCCCAGAAGCAGTAATAATGCACATGGAATTGCTCCGATAAATGGTCCGAAAAACGGAATGATATTCGTCACACCAATCACAACACTGATAAATGCAGCGGATTCGAATCCCAATAAAGTGGTTCCCGCAAAGCAGATCAGACCGATAATTGCAGAATCGATGATCTTACCAACAAAGAAACCGTTAAACATTTTGTCTGTATAATGAACTTCTTCTTCAATGATCTTCGCCCATTTATTCGAAAAGATACCATACAGAAGAAGCTTTGCCTGTGCTCCAAACAGTTTACGGCTTGCAAGAAGATATACTGCGATCAAAAATCCAAGAAACATATTTTTGAATACGCTTAAAACCTCGATCAACTGTACTGTAATATTATTGACAATTCCCTGAATCGTTGTCATCATACTGGAATTTGCTTTCAGAACATCATTCAGACCATTCTCCACCTGTGATGAAAAATGATTAAAATATGTCTGTAATTCCGGCTGATCCTTGAGCAGCTGATCAATCATGCGGTTACAATAGGCAAGTCTGGCCGGAAGTATCTTAATGATCTTCACTGTGCTGTCCCATACCTGCGGAAGAATCAGCAGAATCAGCAGAACTACAATCGTGACTGCACAAATAACTGCAATTGCAATAGATAGAAATTTCAAACCTTTCTTCTGCTTTTCTGTTGCCTTGGGAAACCATTTCAGGAAACGCTCATCCATCCGGTTACAGATCGGTGCCAGCAGATAGGCAATCAACGCACCATACAGGAAAGGTTTCAGAATATTAAATACCAACTGAATACCTGCTGCAATATTCTTGCTCTGATTCAGAATATACATGATGGCAAATCCAAATGCCAGAACTGCCGCTCCTGTAATACCAAGTTTTACATATTTTGTGTTTTCATTTTGTTTCAATAATCATGCCCCCTGAAGCATCAGCTTCTTTTCCTTATATATCTCCTATATAAGCTCTCTGTTTATGTTAACATTGTCATTAGTGCTTATTGTAACATCCATATCCCCCGGCTTGCAATACACAGATTCTGAATTTTATCTAAATTTCTCTTACAATAGTATGACCAATAAAGCAATTGCCCCGGTATTACATTCCTGTAATTCCGGGGCAATCACTGCTTATAATATTTTTATGGAAGAAAACACACCAATCTAAAATTTATTATTTACCATAGTATGCTTTCAGGTAGATTTCTTTCAGTTCTGCAATAAGTGGATATCTCGGGTTTGCACCGGTACACTGGTCATTAAATGCCTGTTCACTCATCTCATCCAGAGTCTCAAGGAAGTATTTCTCATCTACACCATAATCTTTGATCGTAGGTTTGATCTCAATAATCTTCTTGAGTTCTTCCAGTTTATCCAGAAGTTTCTCAAATACTTCTTTGTCATCTTTTCCTGTCAGTCCTACAAAACGTCCGATCTCTGCATAACGTGCCAGTGTCTTTGGATACTGATACTGCGGGAAAGTACCCATCTTGGTCGGAACTTCATCAGCATTATAACGCATAACATCTGTCAGAACCAGAGCATTTGCGATACCGTGCGGGATGTGATGGAAAGCACCCAGTTTGTGAGCCAGGGAGTGGTTTACTCCAAGGAATGCATTTGCAAATGCCATACCGGCCATGCAGGATGCATTTGCCATATGATCTCTTGCTTCTACATCATTTCCATCTCTGTATGCTCTTGGCAGATAATCAAATACAAGTTTGATCGCACGGAGAGCAAGTCCATCTGTGTAGTCAGAAGCCATCATAGAAACATATGCTTCGATCGCATGTGTCATAACATCGATACCAGAAGCACTTGTCAGTCCTTTTGGTGCACTCATCATGTTGTCGGTATCCACGATTGCCATATCCGGCATCAGTTCATAGTCAGCCAGTGGCCATTTAATTCCTGTTTCTTTGTCTGTAATGATGGCAAACGGTGTTACCTCAGATCCTGTACCGGAAGATGTAGGTACAGCGATAAAGTAAGCTTTTTTACCCATTTTCGGGAATGTATAGATTCTCTTACGGATATCCATGAAATCCATTGCCATGTCATCGAAGTCTGCATCCGGATTTTCATAAAGAACCCACATGATCTTACCGGCATCCATTGCAG
>OLXW01000340.1_pt1 | contig 34470 bp, 29 predicted proteins | sample 1673551 | NCBI WGS metagenome assembly OLXW01 (sample SAMEA103958114, study PRJEB25191) | human gut metagenome | reverse complement strand
GTCGCCGGCCGGCCGCGCAGGGGCCGCTTCTCCGGCACCGGCGTCCGGGCCCTCCGCGGCCCCCGGCCTGTCGTCCTCGGGCGCGCCCGCCTCGCACGCGGGCAACCCCTCCGCCGCCTTGTCGACAGCGGCAGCATCGTCAACGGGCGCGGCGCCGCCCTCGGCCGCTATCGAGCGCAGCGTGTCGTCGCTCGTCGATGCGGCGGCCACGGCCGCCATGCGCCCGGTCAGCGGAAACCCGCACTCGTTGCAGAATTTCGCGCCCTCTTTGTTCTCTGATCGGCAGTTCGGACAGATCATGCTCATGCGTCTCCCTCGCGAAGTCAACTCCGCTGCGTATTGTAACGGAAAATCAGCGGGCGCGGCAGGGCATCCGGACGATGGCCGGTTTCGCGACAATACCTGCAAGAGGGCGCCGCGCCGAAGCCGCAGGCAGCCCCCCGCACGGGCTTCGCCTCCCTACGCGCCCTCGCCGTAGCCGAAGCGGCGGATCTGGCTCGCGTCGCGGCGCCAGTTCTTCTTCACCTTCACCGACAGGTCCAAGAACACGCGGCAGCCCAGCAGCTGCTCGAGGTCCTGGCGCGCCTCGGTGCCGATCTGCTTGATGGCCGCGCCCTTCTTCCCGATGATGATGCCCTTCTGGCTGTCGCGCTCCACGTAGATGACCGCGTAGATGCGGTATAGGTTCGGCTTCTCGAATTCCATCTCCTCCACAGCCACGCCGATGGCATGGGGCACCTCGTCGAAGAAGTTGCGCAGGATCTTCTCGCGGATGAACTCCGCCACCATGACCTCCAGCGGCTGGTCGGTCTCCATGTCGGCCGGGAACCACGCCGGGCCCTCGGGTAGAAGAAACTGCACCTCCTCCACGAAGGCGTCCACGTTGCGGCCCGTCTCGGCCGAGAGCGCCACCATGGCGTCCCAGTCGCAGAGCTTCTCGGCCGCCTCGCGCTGGGCGCTGATCTCGGCATCGCTCGCCAGGTCGGTCTTGGAGAGCACGCAGATCTTCGCCGAGCCCTTGGCAGCGCGCACCTGGGCGGCCACCCACTCGTCGCCGCGCCCGATGGGCTTGGACGCATCGATGAGCATGGCCACGACGTCCACGTCCTCCAAAGCCTTGATGGCGCTCGTGTTCAGCTCCTCGCCGAGGGCGTCCTGGGGCTTGTGCAAGCCGGGAGTGTCCACGATGATCATCTGCACGGCGTCGGTGGTGTGCACGGCACGGAAGCGGTGGCGCGTCGTCTGGGCCGTGTTCGAGGTGATGGCGATCTTCTTGCCCATGATGGCGTTCAGAAGCGTCGACTTCCCGGCGTTGGGGCGCCCGACCAGCGTCACGAATCCGCTCTTGAAGTCAGGATTGGTGGGAAACGAGCCCCCCATGGGGTTTTCAGCGAAGTAGGCGTCGAGATCCATGAAATTCCTTTCGAAGAGGCGGGGCGTCGTGCGTTAGAGGAGGTCGAGCACATAGGGCGCGAAGACGATGAGCCCGACAATTACCGAGCCCGCTGAGGCCAAAAGCACCGCCCCGGCCGCCGCGTCCTTGGCCGCGCGGGCCAGCTCGTGCCATTCGGGCGAGGCGAGATCGACCGCCGACTCGATGGCGGTGTTCACCACCTCGGCCACGGACACGACGATGATGCAGAGCACGATGGCGAGCCAATCGACGCGGCTGATGCCCAGGGCGAATCCGGCTGCGACGGCGACAAGGCCCAGGACCACCTGGATCTTCAGGTTGCGTTGGGAGCGGAAGGCGTAGGCGATGCCGGCGGCCGCGCAGCGGAAGGCGCACGCGAGCGGGAAGCGCCCCTCCCCGCAACGGCGGCTCTCCCCCGCTCTGCGCACGAGCGATCTCATCTTATCGTCGTCGGCCAACGGGCTGCCCCTCAAGCGCTCAGCGGTTCTCGGAGACAGCGGGCAGGTCGCGCTCGGTCCAGGCCGTGAGCAGCTCGCGCTCGCGGGCCTCCATGACCTCGGCCTCCTCGTCCACGATGTGATCGTAGCCGCACAGGTGCAGAAGCCCGTGCACGATGAGCAGCGACACTTCCTGCTCGAAGGAGTTGCCGAACTCGGTGCTCTGACGCGCGGCCACGTCGGGCGCGATGATGATGTCGCCCAGCTCGTAGACCGGGCAGCTCGGCCCATCGGCGGCGGTGATGTCGTCGTCGATGTTGTCGCATTCGAAGGAGAGCACGTCGGTGGGTCCTTCCATGCCGCGGAAGCGCTCGTTCAGCTCGGCCATGGCCGTATCGTCCACAAAGCTGATGGAGACCTCCGTGTTGATGGGCTTCCCCTCGCGCTCGAGCACGAACAGGGCCAGGTCGCGAATGGGAAGGGAGGCGAGATCCTCCTCGCGATGTCCGTAGGTGATGAGGATTTCCATGGGCTATCTTGCCTTTCCCGCCGCGCGCTCGTAGGCGGCCACGATGGTCGCCACCAGGGAGTGGCGCACGACGTCTTTGCCGGAAAGATCGCAGAACGCGATGTCGTCGATGCCCTCGAGGACGGAGCGCACCTGCACAAGGCCGCTCTCCCCGCGGGGCAGATCGATTTGAGAGATGTCGCCGGTGACGACGATTTTCGAGCCGAACCCCAAGCGCGTGAGCGCCATCTTCATCTGCTCGGGCGTGGTGTTCTGGGCCTCGTCCAAGATAATGAAGGCGTCATTTAACGTGCGCCCGCGCATGAAGGCGAGAGGAGCGATCTCGACGGTGCCGTTCTCGATGAGGGCATTCGCCCGCTCCTGATCGAACATGGAGTACAGCGCATCGTAGAGCGGCCGGATGTAGGGATCCACCTTCTCGAAGAGGGTGCCCGGCAGAAAACCGAGGTTCTCGCCGGCCTCCACGATGGGCCGCGACAGCACGATGCGACCGACTTCCTTGCGCTTTAAAGCCGCCACCGCCATGGCCATGGCCAGATAGGTCTTTCCCGTGCCGGCCGGCCCTATGGCGAAGGTGACCGTGTTGTCGCGGATGGCGTCGACGTAGTGCTTCTGGCCGGCGGTCTTCGGTCGGATGGCCCGGCCCCGGAAGGTGAGCAGCACATCGTCGCGCAGGGCGGCGGGGGCGAACTCTGCCTGGCGGAGCAGCTCGACGGAACGGCGCACCGAGTCGGTATCGGGGGCCTGCCCTTCCTCCACCGTTTTGAACAGGTCGGCGAACAGCGCGGTGAGCTGCTGCACCTCCACGGCGTTCCCTTCGATGACGATGCGATTGCCCCGCACGGTGAGCCGAGCGTCGAAGGACTCCTCCAGCACGTGGAGGATCTCGTCGGAGGCGCCGACGACGAGGGCCATGTCCACCCCGCCGGGCGCCGTGAGCGTTGTCTGCATCAAATCAGTCATGCTCGCTATTGTACCCTATGTTGCGCGCTGTGTTGTGCGCCTGCTCCAAAACTCCCATCGATGTCGCAGCCAAACCCCATCGGCACTCGACCGAAAAAGGTCGCTCGGGCGGCGCGAGCCTTAATCCGGAGCGCGTTTCAAGCGGGAGAGGCGCTTCTGCCGCGCGGCTATCCTATTTTCACGGGGATGAGAGAGCCGATCTCCGCATCTGCGGGGGCAGGCACTTCGTGGTAGCTCTCGGCGGTGGCCGTCTCGGGGGTTTCCACGAGGGCCAGCTCGATGGTGCCGGCGCGGGAGGCGCGGTCGGCGGCGGCGAGCTCATCGGAAAGCGCACGCAAGCAGGCGGCCCGGGCGGACTTCGCCTCCGGGGGCACCTGGTCGGCGCGGGCGGCCGCGGGCGTTCCCTCGCGCTTGGAATAGGGAAACACGTGGATCTTCGAGAAGCCGACGTGGCGGACGAGCTCGCAGGTGTCCTGGAAGTCCTCATCGGTCTCGCCGGGAAAGCCCACGATGATGTCGGTGGTCAGCGCGATGGAAGGAACGCTGGCACGTAGGAAGTCGGCCAGCTGGCGGAACTCGTGGGCGTCGTAGGGGCGTGCCATCTCGCGCAGCACCCGGGACGAGCCGGACTGCAAGGGCAGATGCAGGTGGCGGCAGATGCGGCCCCCGGCCTCGGCGAGGAGAGAGACGAACTCGCCAGTCACGTCCATAGGCTCGATGGAGCCGATGCGGAAGCGGCAGGGAGGCTCGCCTGCGCCGTGCAGATCGGCGGTAGCCGCCAGAAGGCGGCGGCAAAGGTCGGTCAGATCCGCCCCGCCGTCGTCGTAAGAGCCCAGATTGATGCCGGTGAGCACAACCTCACGGACGCCGGATTCAGCGAGGGCCACCGCCTCGGCCACCACCTCGTCGGCCGGTCGGCTCGTCGCGCGGCCGCGGGCCACGTGCACGATGCAGTAGGTGCACGCGTTGTCGCATCCGTCCTGCACCTTGATGCCGATGCGCGTGCGGCCATCGGCGGGCGATGCCGGGAAAGATTCAGGCGTTTCGCAAGGAGCTGTGCCGCTCATTTCCAACTCGCTGAGATAGAGATCCGCGCCTGCCTTGGGTACAACAACGACGCGATCATCCATAGTGGCGAAGGTTTCCGACGAGAGCTCGCTCGCGCATCCCGTGACGACGACGCGTGCACCGCCGTTGGTCGACAGGGCATGGCGTACGGCCTTGCGGGTCTTCTTCTCGGCCTCGCCTGTGACAGTGCAGGTGTTCACGACGATGAGATCGGCCGCCGCCTCCGCCACGGGCACTCCCCCGCGTTCCGCGAGCAGCCGTTCGAAACCGTCGGCCTCCACGCGGTTCACCTTGCAGCCCAAGTTCACGACCGTGTAGCCGAATAGGGCCCTACCCACGGTTGCCCTCGTAAGTGGGAGACGGCCGATTCCCCATGCCGCCCAGCTCGTAGAGCGCGAGGGCCGGGGCCACGATGCCGGCTGTTTCGGTACGCAGGATGGACGGGCCCAGCGTCACGAGGCGCGCGCGGCCGTTGCAGCCGAGAAGAAGCTGCACCTCCTCCTCGGCGAGGCCGCCCTCAGGGCCCACGACCACGGCGATGCGGGCGTCGGCGGCCGGCGTGCAGGTCGCGAGGAGCGCATCGTGCACGGCTTCGCGCAGACTCGCCGTCTCGGGCGCCTCTTCCCAGCACACGAGCACGGCCGTCGCCTGGCCGAGCATCGCGGCCGCCTCGCGCACGGAGACGGGCTCGGCGACCTCCGGCACCCGGGCCTGCCCTGATTGCATGGCTGCGCTTTTGGCGATGGCCCGCCACCGCTCCGTCTTCGCAGCCGCCTTCTTTGCGTCCAGCTTCACGATGGAGCGGGCGCAGGCAAGGGGGACGAAGGCCGCCACGCCTACCTCGGTGGCATGGCGGATGACGGTCTCCATCTTGTCGCCCTTGGCCAGGCCCTGCAGCAGAATCACCTGCGGGCCGGCCTCGCTCGCGTCTTCATGGCGCGCAATGGAAACGAGGGGCAACTCGTCCGCAAAATCGACGATCTCGCATTCGAAGTAATCCTGGTCGGCGTCGATCACCGCGATGTGCTCCCCCGCCGCCAGCCGGAGCACCCGCGCGTGCTTCGCGTCGTCGGCCTCAAGGCGCAGCGGGAACACTGCCTCCGTTTCGGAAGCGAGCACTTGGTTTTCCAGAAAGAAGCGCGGCAGCGACATGATCGACAGCCCTACTCGAAAATGTCGCGGAGCTTCTGCAAGGGCGAACGCTTCTCCTCGTTCACGTCCTCGCCCATTTCCGCCGCCAGCTCTTCCAGAAGTTCACGCTCGCGCTTGGAGAGCTTCCTCGGCACCTCCACGGCGATATGCGCGAACAAGTCGCCACGGGCATCGCTTTTCAGGCGCGGCATGCCGAAGCCCTTCACGCGCACGATCTGGTCGTTCTGGCAGCCCTCGGGGATGGCAACCGTGACCTTCTCGTCCTCGTAGATGCCGTCGATTTCGATATCGGCGCCGAGCGCCGCCTGCACCATGGGAACCACGAGCTTGCAGTGCAGGTTGTCGCCGTCGCGCTCGAAGAACTCGTCGGGGGCGATGCGCACGGTGACGATGAGGTCGCCGGCCGGCGCACCCTGCATGCCTGCCTCGCCGAAGCCGTGGATGCGCAGCTGCTGGCCGTCGCGAATGCCCTTGGGAATCTCCACCGAGACACGCTGGCGGTCGGGCACGCGGCCCTGGCCCTCGCACTCGGGACACGGGTTGTCGATGACTGTGCCGGTGCCGTGACAGGCGGGACAGGTGCTCGCCGATTGCATGTCGCCCAAGAAGGTGTGCTGCACGGTGACGACCCGACCGGTACCGTGACATTCCTCGCAGGTCACTTCCTTGCCGTCCTCGCCCAGACCCGTGCCGTCGCAATCGGGGCACGGCGCCAGGCGGTCGTAAACGATCTCCTTCTTCTCGCCGGTCGCCGCCTCTTTCAACGTGATGCGGATGCCCACGCCCATGTCGCGGCCGTCCTTGCGCACCTGGCGGCCGCCTGCGGCCGCGCCGCCGAAGAAGGTGGAGAAGATGTCGCCCATGCCGCCGAAGCCGCCACCGAACAGGTCCTCGAAATCGATGCCGACGCCGCCGTAGGGGCCGCCGCCGCTCGCCGCGCCGGGAATCGTGCCAAAGCGGTCGTACTGGGCCTTCTTCTGGGGGTCGGACAGCACGTCGTAGGCCTCGTTCAACTCCTTGAACTGGTCTTCGGCATCCGGTGCCTTGTTCACGTCCGGGTGCAGCTCCCGCGCCCTGTGGCGAAATGCTTTCTTGATCTCGGCTTCGGAGGCGTCGCGGGAGACGCCGAGGATTTCGTAGAGGTCCTTAGTTGCGGCCATGATAGGTGAATCTTGCCTTTCTTCGTTCGCTCTTCTGTGTTCTTGGTAACGCGCGGCTACTCGCCGTGCAGCGCGCACTGGGCGGCGCGGACGGCGCGGATGGCGCGCTCGTAGTTCATGCGGGTGGGACCGATGACGGCGACGACGCCCTCGGACTCGCCGCGACCGTAGGGACAGGCCACGATGGAGACGCCGGCCAGCTCCGAGGCGGGGTTCTCGTGCCCGATGCGCACCATGACCGGGCCCCCTTCCGCGGCGGCCTCGTCGAAGGTGCTCAGCAGCACGCGGTCGTCCTCCAGCACTTCTATGACCGGCAGCAGGGCCTTCGAATCGCTGAACTCCGGCTGGCGCAGAAGCGCCGAGACGCCAAGGCTGTGGGCGCGAGCGCTTTCGGACTCGCCCAAGCATTCTATGACCTCGTCGATGATGAGCTGCACGAGCGGGTCGCTGAGGGCCTCCACCGTGCCGGCGTCCATGGAGCGGCGCACGTCGCGGGCCGAGTGTCCGGCGAGCACCCGGTTCAGCAGGTTCTGGGCACTTGCCAGCTCGTCGGCGGATACCTCGTCGGCGAAGGTGACCGTGCGGTTGACCACCTGGCCGTCCTCGGCCACCACGATGACGATGGCCTGCCAGGGCGAAAGCGACACCAGCGTGATCTGGCGAATACGGCCCGCGAGCACCGAGGGCGCCATGACAATGGACAGGCAGTTGGTGAGCCGGGCGAGGGCCGCCGAGGTGCGCTCCATGAGCGCGTCCAGCTCCGAGGCCGAGGCGCGCAGCTCGTCGACCATGGCCTGGTGCGGGCGCTCCTCTTCGGCCAATCCCGACGAGAGCAGCTCGTCGACGAAGGTGCGGTAACCGGCGTCGGTGGGCACGCGCCCGGCTGAGGTGTGCGGCTGCTGGATGAAGCCGGCGTCTTCCAGGGCAGAGAGGTCGTTGCGCACCGTGGCGGGGCTCACGCCCAGGCGGTGCCGCTCGGTCAGGGTACGCGAGCCCACGGGCAGCGCGTACTCGATGTAGTCCTCGATCAGCGCGCGTAGCACTCTCTGGCGCCTCTCCGACAGCATATCCGCTCCTCTCGCCTTCCCGCACCGTCCCGCGCGCCGGGCGCGGAACCTTCCGTTGTTGACGCCATTTTAGCAACCGCAAGGCGAGAGTGCTAATGGAAGCGCCCATCTCGACGCAAGCGACACACAAGCACAGGTGGAAGGCGGCCCTTCGGGAACGATTCCGTAGGGGCGGTGCTTGTGCCGCTCTCCCGAGCAAGAAAGTTTTTCGGCGTTGAGAAGGGGCGACCAAGGTCGCCCCCTACGGAGGTGGTGGTATGCGAAGCAGGGACGATGGGTTGGCTTACGGGGCAAGATCGAGGAGGCGGCCGTAGAGCTCGTTGCCGCAGAGCCAGCCGGCGTCGGTGGGGCGCCAACGGCCGTCCGCGTGCTTGGCCAGACCGAGAGAGGCGAGTTCGTCGAAGGCGGCAAGGACCGAACCGGTTTCAGATCCGGGGGTCATCGACCCCGAAGATGCGGCCGTGCTCGCGGCGTCGTCGATGACCGCTGCGGCCCGCGCCACCTGTTCGTCGGAGACGCCGCGGGCCATGCGCATGCCAAGCATGAGGTCCTCGGCGGCCATCTGCCGCGCGTCCAGATCTTCCACCACCTGTCCGTCCTGCACCCGCATGCGCCGCTCGGCGTTCTGGGTCATGGTGACGGCCGAGCGCCCCAGCCCCAGGTAGGGCTTCCCCGTCCAGTAGGCGGTGTTGTGGCGGCTCTCGAAGCCGGGCCTCGCGTAGCTCGCCACCTCGTAGCGGTGAAAACCCGCGTCCTCGAGGATGAGTCGCGCCTCTTCCATAGCCGCCCCTTCCACGTCCTCGTCGGGCTCGTCCATCTCGCCCCGCATGATGGCACGATCGAAGGGGGTGTGCGGCTCGATGGTCAGCGGATACACCGACACGTGGGCCACCCCGAGGGCCACCGCCTCCCGCACACTTTCCGCGAAGGACTGCGCGCTCTGCCCGGGAATGCCGCACATCAGGTCCACCGACACGTTATCGAAGCGCTCCTGGGTCGCGCGCACCGCCGCCCTGGCAGCCTCGGCGTCGTGGGCACGTCCGAGAATGCGCAGCACCTCGTCGTCGAAGGACTGCACGCCGATGGAGAGCCGATTCACCCCGAGCGCCCAAATATCCCGTACCATGGGCGCCGTGAGACTTTCGGGGTTCGCCTCCATCGTGCACTCGACCTCGGGCTCGAGATGCATCGACATCGACAGCGCATAAAGAAGCATCGAAAGCCGCCGCATGCCAATATAGCTCGGCGTCCCCCCGCCCAAATACACCGTCTCGATGGCCCCGAGCTTTCCCTCCCTCGAGGCTCGGCGGATATCCATCACGAGCGATTCCACGTACTCGTCAATGGCCGGCGAGTCCCGCTCCACCGCCGATGTGGCGAAATCACAGTACCCGCACCGCCTCACGCAGAACGGAATATGCAGGTAGAGTGCCTTATAGGGATCGTAAGCCATGAGGGTCCTCTCTTTCCGACCGAGTAGTCCGACGCTAGGAGGCATTGCAACCGAGCGAGTTCCGCAGATGGTATCGAAGGCGCAGCGATGCGCGGAAAGACTGACCATGGCGCCTTCGATACCAGCGAGGACTGTCTGAGCGAATTGCGATGCCTCCTAGCGTTGGACGGACAACCCTGATGCGAGATGGACAGCAGGAAATCGGAGCGATATTGGTGCGAGACGGACAAATCACGAATGCTCCCGGGCAATCTCCAGAAGCTCGTCGAACACGGCATCGAAGTCGGCCAGGGTCGTGCAGTAGTTGATGCGCCCGCGGGCAGCGGCGGCGCCGGGCAGTCCCGCCATATACCACATGGCGTGCTTGCGCATGCGCACGATATTGCGCCCCTCGCGATGGGTGAGCAGCTCCGCATGGCGACGCGCCATGGCGATACGTTCCTCAACCGTAGGCGGTGCAGGTTCCGCCTCCCCGACAAGTGCGGCCTGCACCTGGGAGAACAGCCACGGGTTTCCCTCGGCGCCCCGGGCGATCATCACCGCGTCGCAGCCCGTCTCTGCCGCCATGCGCACGGCATCGGCACCGCTGCGGATGTCGCCGTTGCCCACGACGGGCACGGACACCGCCTCGCGCACCCGAGCGATGACGCCCCAGTCGGCACTTCCCCGGTACAGCTGCTCGGCGAACCGCCCGTGCACCGTGACCCCGTCGGCTCCGGCCTCTTCCATGAGGCACGCGAAAGCGGGCGCCGTCTCGTCGCCTTCCGCCCAGCCCCGCCGGAACTTCACCGTGACCGGATGCTCCACGGCCCTCTTCACGGCCCGCACGATGGAGGCGGCCAGCGCGGGATCCTTCATGAGCGCCGAGCCGTCCCCCTTCGACACGATCTTGCGGGCGGGGCAGCCCATGTTGATATCCAGATAGGCCAGTCCCTCCCCCATCTCCTGCTCGATCCAGGCGGCCTGGGAGGCCATGACGTCCGGCTCGTGGCCGAACAGCTGCACGGCCACCTGGGACTCGCCGTCGGCCAGGGCCAGCAAGTGGCGCGTTTTCTCGTTGGCGAAGGAGAGCCCCTTGGCCGAGACCATCTCCGTGAAGGCCATATCCGCCCCGGCCTCGCGGCACAAGGTGCGGAAGGCGATGTCGGACACGCCGGCCATGGGCGCGAGCAGCACCCGGTATTTCCCGAAGAGCCCTTCCACGACTAAAGAATCCCGAACAGCAAAAGCCCGATGAGCACGATGAAGCCCAGCACGAACAGAAGGCAGCCGATGCCCACGAAGGTCTTGGACGTGCCGCTCATGCCCATGCGCTCCCGCTCCTCGGCGATCTTCTTCTCGTCGAAGGGATCGTTGATCCAATCGTAGTCTTCTTTTGGTTCCCTGCTCATCGGTGCTTCTTTCGACTGCTGCGTTTAACGGTGTAGAATGAGCATAGTTTAATGGATGCGCGCCGAGGACGCGTCGAGATCACAAGAAGAGGAGACGATCGTGAAGGTACTGCTCATCAACGGGAGCCCACGCTGGAAGGGCAACACGAACCGGGTGCTGGAGGAGGCTGCGGCCGCCCTTCAGGCCGAGGGCGTGGAGACCGAGCTTGTCTGGATCGGCAACAAGGAAATCCGCGGGTGCATCGCCTGCGGCATTTGCGGCAAGACCGGCGAGAAGCGCTGCGTGTTCGCCGAGGACTGCTGCAACGAGCTCATCGCCAAGGCCGCCGAGTGCGATGGCTTCATCGTGGGGTCGCCGGTGTACTACGCCGGTATGGCCGGGTCGCTGCGGGCGCTCATGGATCGGATGTTCTACGCCGGCGGGGCGAACTTCCGCTTCAAGCCCGCCGCCGGCGTCGCCGTGGCGCGCCGGGCCGGGGCCATCGAGGCGGCCGACCAGATCAACAAGTACTTCCAGATCAACTGCCAGCCCCTCGTCTCCAGCTCCTACTGGAACCTCGCCTACGGGCGCACCCCCGGCGAGGCGGAAGGCGACGGCGAGGGCTTGCACACCATGCGCGTGCTGGGCCGCAACATGGCCTGGATGCTCAAGTGCATCGAGGCCGGCCGCGCCGCGGGCATTAATGCGCCGGAGATGGAGCCCAAAGTCATGACCAACGTGGTACGCGAGGATCTGCTGGGCGAATAGCCCTCTTGCACCGCACGCAACCCGTAGAGGGCGACCTTGGTCGCCCCTCATCAGTGAGGTACTCATACGTGAAGAGGGCTGACCAAGGTCAGCCCCTACGGAGAATATCCCGGCAGAGAGGCAGCTCCTACTCGTCCACCTTCAGGATCGCCATAAAAGCCTCTTGGGGCACCTCCACGTTGCCGATGGCCTTCATGCGCTTCTTGCCGGCCTTCTGCTTCTCCAGAAGCTTGCGCTTGCGGGTGATATCGCCGCCGTAGCACTTGGCGAGCACGTCCTTGCGCTTGGCCTTCACGGTCTGGCGCGCGAGCACCCTACCTCCGATGGCCGCCTGGATGGGCACCTCGAACATCTGGCGCGGGATGATCTCCTTCAGCTTGTCGCAGAGCACGCGCCCGCGGTCGTAGGCCTTGTCCTTGTGCACGATGAACGACAGCGCGTCGATGGGCTTGCCCGAAAGCAGGATGTCCAGCTTCACGAGCTGCGAGGGCTTGTAGCCGTCCATCTCGTAGTCGAGGGACGCGTAGCCCTTCGTGTTCGACTTCAGCTTGTCGAAGAAGTCCAGGATGAGCTCGGACAGAGGGATCTCCCAGAGCATCTCGACGGTGGTCTGGGAGAGGTAGTTCATGGTGACGAAGTTGCCGCGCCGGCCCACGGCCAGGTCCATCACGGCGCCCACGTAGTCGGGCGGGATGAGGATCTTCGCCTTCAGATAGGGCTCTTCCACGTGATCGATGGAGCCGGGGTCGGGCATCTCCTGGGGCGAGTGCAAAGACACCATCTCGCCGCCCTTGAGGTACACGTGGTACTCCACCGAAGGCGCCGTGGCCAGAAGGTCGAGCCCGAACTCGCGCTCCAACCGCTCCTTGATGACCTCCATGTGCAGAAGGCCCAGAAAGCCCACGCGGAAGCCGAAGCCGAGGGCATGAGAGGTCTCGGGCTCCCACACGAGCGCCGGGTCGTTCAGCGACAGCTTCTCCAGCGCCTCCTTCAAGGGCTCGTACTGGTCGCCGTCGATGGGGAAAAGGCCCGTGAACACCATGGGCTTCGCCTCGCGGTAGCCGGGAAGGGGCTCGTTCACGCCGCCGTCGGCCACGGTGATCGTGTCGCCCACCTTCACCTGGCTTACATCCTTGAGGCCCGTGACGAGGTAGCCCACCTCGCCCACATAGAGTGCCTCCTCGGGCACCTCCTGGGGGTGCCGCGCGCCCACCTCTTCCACGAGCGTCTCCGTGCCCGTGGCCATCATGCGGATCTTGTCGCCCTTCTTGATGTGACCGTCGACCACGCGGATGAGGGCCACCACGCCGCGGTAGGCGTCGAAGTAGCTGTCGAAGATGAGCGCGCGCAAGGGGGCCGCGCCGTCGCCCTCGGGGGCCGGGATGTTGTAGACCACGGCTTCCAGAAGATCGTGGACACCCTCGCCGGTCTTGCCCGAGGCGAGCACCGCGTCGTCGGCGGGAATGGCCAGGCCGTCCTCGATCTCGGCCTTCACGCGCTCGGGCTCTGCGGCCGGCAGGTCGATCTTGTTGATGAGCGGGATGATCTCCAAATCGGCGTTCATGGCGAGCATCGCGTTGGCCACGGTCTGCGCCTCCACGCCCTGGGTGGCGTCCACCACGAGCACGGCTCCGTCGCAGGCGGCCAGGCTGCGGGAGACCTCGTAGGTGAAGTCCACGTGGCCCGGCGTGTCGATGAGGTTCAGCTGGTAGGTCTCGCCGTCGTCGGCGGTGTAGCTCACGCGCACGGCCTGGCTCTTGATGGTGATGCCGCGCTCGCGCTCGATGTCCATGGAGTCGAGCAGCTGGGCCTGCATGTCGCGCTTGGCCACCGTGCCCGTGAGCTCCAGGATGCGGTCCGAGAGCGTGGACTTGCCGTGGTCGATGTGCGCGATGATCGAGAAGTTGCGGATATGGGAAAGCTCGTGGGTCATAATGTCTTTCTTATCGGCGGCGGTCTTACCGGGCGAGCGGGCCCGCGAGGCCCCTCTCCCCTCCCAATGTGTGCGTCTCGCGAAGATTCGGGGCCGCAAGACCACTTTCTTCGCCGCGCTCACGGGAATCTTTGGTATTCTACCGCATTGTGTATCCAGCGATACGTGCACGCGGTGATTCCACCGCCAAATCTGCAGACGTGGCTGCGCTTTAAGATTACGGTTGCTGGCGGCTTTCCGAGGCATTCGGCCTCGGGGCTGAGGAAGCGGAGAAATCCCGCCGCTTTCCGATTCGCACGATGGCCCGCAGCGGGGTATACCGCCGCGCGTTCGTGTCGTTGGATACCACCGAAGATGGGAAACGACCGAATCAGAAAGGGCTAGCATTCATGGCTAACATCAAGTCCCAGAAGAAGCGCATCATCACCAACGAGAAGCGCCGCATGCGCAACCGCGCCGTCAAGAGCGAGCTGAAGACCGCCGTCCGTCACGTCAAGGACGCCGTGGCCGAGGGCAACGGCAAGGACGCCTACGCCTTCGCCTGCGAGGCCTGCCGCCTGATGGACAAGGCCGCCTCCAAGGGCGTCATCCACAAGAACCAGGCCGCCAACCGCAAGAGCGGCATCATGCGCCTGGCCAACACCGTGGTGACCGCCGAGGATATCGCCGCCTACGAGAAGCCGGCGCCGAAGCCGCAGAAGACCGGCTCCAAGAAGGCCGAGGCCAAGGCCGCCCGCAAGGCCGCCATGGCCGCCGCTTCCGAGGAGAAGGCGAAGCGCCGCGAGAAGCAGCTGAAGGAGGAGAAGAAGGCCGCCGAGCGCAAGGCCAAGGAGGCCGAGGAGGCCGCCAAGGCCGAGGCTGAGGCCGCTGCCGCCGAGGCTGAGGAGGCTCCGGCCGAGGAAGCCGCCGAGTAGCCTGCGCGCTCCGCTGACTTCGCGATCCGAAGCGCCGTCCCGTTTGGGGCGGCGCTTTTTCATGGGATCAACCTGCCTACAAGACGGCGGTTTTCCGTTGCAGGAACGAACCCTTTATTTACAATAGAAAACGAGACACGAAACCGCCCGATGAGGGCCCAGCGCGGAAGGAGCCAACATGGCAGAGACGGTCGGAGCCCGCGAGCGGGGGCGCATCACGCCCGACGAGGGCGCAGTGCTGGCGGCGGAGACGGCCCGCAACGCCGAATTCGGCAAGCCGGTGCTCATCTACCCCAACCTCTACCTGGTGCGCGTGCCCCTTCCCCACAACCCGCTGCACGCCCTCAACTCCTATTTCATTTTGGACGACGACGGCACCACCACCATCGTGGACGTGGGCTTCAACCATCCGGATTGCGAGCAGGCCCTAAGCGATGCCCTGGCCGCCCTCGGGCGCTCCTGGGACAAGGTGCAGGTGGTGCTCACCCATTCGCATCCCGACCACACGGGCAACCTCGACCGCATTTGGCGCGAGGGCATGCCGGTGCTCGCGAACCTGCACTCGTTCCAAGAGGTGAAGAACCTCATGGAGATGGAGGGCAACGTCTACGGCCCCCTGCTTCTTCAGGCGGCCACCTTGGAGCAGCAGCGTGACATGACCTTTGGCGAGGAGGGCCCACGGCTGCACGTGTCGGCGGAGCTTCTGCCGCTTTCCACCTATCCGACCATGACGTATCTGGCCGATGGCGACCGCCTGAGTCTCGGCGAGTTCGAGTTCGAGGTGATCGAGACGCCGGGCCACGACCCTTGGCATATCTGCCTTTACGAGGAGGCTCACAAGATCCTCCTGTCCGGCGATCATGTTTTGGAGCGCATCACGCCGTCGGTGTCCTCGTGGTTTCCGGCCTACAACGCCCTGGCGGCGTTCCTCGGCAGCCTTGAGAAGGTGGGGGCCTACGACGCGGATCTGGTGCTGCCGGCCCACGGCAAGCCCTTCACCGGCATGGGCGAGCGGGTCGACTTCCTCATCGAGCACCACCGCAAGCGCTTGGAGGAGATCTACGAGCTGGTGGCCGGCGGTCACGACGACATCGTTCAGATTTCCCAGCATGCCACGTGGCGCTACCCCGATTGGAAGAGCTGGCCGCTCGATCAGAAGTACTTCTCCATGGGCGAGACGCTGGCGCATCTCATCTACCTTGTGCGCGAGGGCCGCATCCTGCAGGGAATCTGCGGGCATGAGTACTACTTCCGCATGCCCTACGACCGCAAGAACCTGGCCTTGGCGCCGGGGGCGGCTAGCTAGCGCTTGAGGGTTTCCACGAGCCAGCGGTAGAAGACCTCGTCGGGATCGCTGCCGCTCTTCATGGCCTGCTCGGCGTCGCGAGAAGAGGCGAGCACTCGGCGCAGCTCCTCGGGACGCCATTGGCGCGCCCACGCGCCGTGGTTCTTCACGCGCCAGTCGGGCGCGCCGAGGGCCTTGGCGAGACCGCGCGGGTTGCCGCGACGGGCCATGGACTGGGCCGCCATGAGCTCGCGCAGCCGCGTGGTGCACAGAGCTATGAGCACATGGGGCGAGGTGCTCTCCATCTTGGATCTGAGGGCGAGACACTTTCCGAGGTTTCGCTCGGCGAAGGCGGCTGTGAAATCCCACGGCTTCACCTCGGAAGTGCGGGCTACCAGCGCGCGCACCTCGCGCTCCCCCACCCCCTCGCCGGTGCCGTGGGCCAGGGCGATCTTCTTCAGCTCGTTGTCGAGGTGCACGGTGTTCTCACCCACGAGCTCCACCAGAGCCGAGGCCGCCCCCTCGGTAAGCGTGATGCCGTGGGTGCAGGCCATGGCGCGGACGCGCTTGGGCAGCTCCCAGCTCTTGGGCGGGGCGCAGTCGATGACGGCCTTGGGGCCCGCGGCGGCGAGGGCCTTGTACAGCCGCGTGTTCCGGGCGAGCTTCTCCGCCTCGCAGGCGAGCACCGTGGTGGCGCTGGGAGCCTTCAGGTAGTTGACGAGCTCCTCGGCGTCGGCCTTTTTCAGCTTGTCGACGTTGCGCACGTAGACGAGGCGCACGGGGCTGGCGAAGGGCATGGTGTTGCAGGCCGCGGCGATGGCGGCGCCCTCGGCCGACTCCCCGTCGAACTCGTCGGAGTTGAAGGCCATATCGCCCATCGTGCCCAGGCGCGCCTTGAGACGGGCGATGACCGCCCCGCGCTTGAGGGCGTCCTCTCCCACGGCCAAATAGGCGGGAAGGAGATCGGTATGTTGGCTGTCGCTCATAACCCCATTGTACCCCATCGCCCGCACTACCCCTGCCTTTGCGCGGAAACCGTGAGCGTATCTTCGGAAAACGCCACGACCACATCCCCCGCCTCGTCGCTGCAGTAGGTGGCGCATCCCGACGCGTCCAGCAGGTCGAGCACCTCCCGGGACGGATGCCCGTAGCGGTTGTGCTCCCCGACGCCGATGAGCGCCACAGCGGGCGAGAGCCGCTCGGCCAAAGAGGCATCGAGGCTCTTTTTCGAGCCGTGGTGCCCCACTTTCAGCACGTCCACACCGCCGGCTGGCAGCCTGTCGGACAGCTGACCCAGCTGCTCGGCCTCGGCATCGCCCGTGAACAGGGCCGTCCACTCCGCCGCGCCGTCGCCATCGCTGTCCCAGAAGGCGAGCAGGCAGAGACTGTCGGCGTTGCCTCCATCGTCGGCCAAACGTTCCGGCCACAGCACCGTCAGCGAGAACCGGCCACAGCGCACCGTGTCACCCAAGGAGAGCTCGACGAGGTCGTCGGCCAGTCCCTCCGCCTCCGCTGCCTCCATCAGCTCGGCGCAAGCCCGGCAACCGCAAGCGGGAAGGCCCTCGGGCACCAAGAGCGCCGCAGCCGGCGCCACATCCCCGAGCACCGGGAGCGAGCCGCAGTGGTCGTCGTCGCTGTGGGTGACGGCCACGGCGTCGAGGCGCCCCACCCGCTGGCGGGCCAAGGCGGCCTTCAACAGGGCATCCTGGTTGCCCGTGTCTATGAGCAGCACGTTTTCGCCGCTGCGCACGATAAAGGCATCGCCTTGGCCCACATCGAGCATGACGATGGCGTCGGGGGCCATGCCGAAGGGAAAACGAAGCAGACCGAGGATTAGGGCGGCGCTGGTTACCGCCGCCGTCAGGCCCCTGATGCTCACTCGCGGCCACCAGGCCCACAGTGCGAGGCAGAGCCCGCAGGAGAGTGCTGCGGCCGCCAAAGGGACGGCGTCGATGGGAAGGCACGTGCCCGAAAGCGACGCGAGGGCATCCACGACGAGGGACAGCGGCGCGCAGGCTGTGCTGGCAACGCCGATGAGCCACGGCGCGGCGACGGGAACGAGGCAGGCGGCGAGCACGGCGACGAATCCGACAAGGCATGCCAGGGCGAACAGAGGACTTGCGACCAGATTGGCCAGCGGCGACAGCAGCGGCAGCTGGGAGAAGAGCGCCGCCGCATAGGGCTGGGTCGCCAAGGCTGAGGCGCCGGTGAGAGCGATGGGGTCGCCCACGACCCTCTTCAAACGCGGATGCCCTGCGAAGGCCGAGGACAGCAGCGGGGCGAACAGGACGATCCCCAAGGTAGATCCGGCCGATAGGGCCAAGGAGACCGAGAGTGCGGCAGACGGGTCGATCCCGACGAAGAGCAAAAGGCACAGTCCCAGCGCGCTCAGGGCTGAATTGCGGCGATCGGTCCAGAGGGAGAACAACCCCGTCGCAGCCATGATCGCGGCCCGCAGCGCTGAGACGGGCATCCCGGTGAAGGCGACATAGCCAATGAGGAACAGGGCGCTCGTCAGCGCAGTTGCCCGGCGTCCGCATCTCAGCAGCCTCAGTCCTCCCGCTACGAACAGGGACACGATGGAGAGGTGCGCCCCCGATACCGCCACGAGATGGGCCAGCCCTACGGCCTTGAAGCAATCGTAGAGCCCCGATTCCTCGATGGCCGGCCGCCAACCGCACACAAGAGCCTGAAGAAGCGGTGCGTTGCCTCCCCCGTGCGCGTCGATGAGATCCAAGGCGCGTTGCCTCAGGGAGACGAAAGGGGTGCTGTCAAGCGATCTCTCCTCTGAGGGGAAATCGCTTCCGCTCACGGTGAGAGAGGCCGCCAGCCCAGCGCCCCAATAGTATTCCGCCGCAGTCTCCGAGGGCGGACGAAGCGCTCCGGCTACCGTCAGGGATTGTCCTTGGAGCAGCGCCGCATCCTCGGGCAAGTTGAGCCGCGCCCGCAGCGTGCGACCATCCTCGCAGGAGAGCCGAGCCTCGGCGTGCCAGCCGAAGTCCCCCCGACGGGCATCCTCGGTGAGCTCGACGCGCCAGGCCGCCGAATCCGAACTGCGCCCTTCGGCATCCGCGAGCGCCATGGAGCCGCGAAGGACACCGCCCCAGAAAGCGCAGAGAACCACGGAGGCCAGCACGGCGAGCGCTGCCAGAACCCCGAGCGGGACACCGCCGGCTCGGACCCCTCGCAAGATGCGAGGGGCGAGCAGTGTCGCAAGGCCGAGGGCGGTCGTTCCCGCGACAGGGAGAATTTGAGCAGGAACAAGGCGCAAGGGCGGCCAGAGCAGCGCCGTCGTCGCCCACAGAACGAGCCCCGCCACGAGCAAAGGCGGCAGGGAGGGGCGCGGCGGCCGGCTGTCGGTCTCGCCCCTCACAGGCACAGCCGATCCCGCATGGCCGAAAGCTTCTTCTCGCCGATCCCGGACACCCGCGTCAAATCGTCGATGGACTTAAACGGCCCGTTCGCCTCGCGATCAGCGATGATCTTCTCCGCCGTTGCCGCCCCGACGCCCTTCAGGGACTCAAGCTCCTCCGCCGTGGCCGTATTGATGTTGACGAGGCCGTCGTCTCCCGAAGGAGACAGGCCGCCGGAAGCCTGCGAGCTGGAGGATGCCGTCCGATCGGCCGCGCCCGAGGATGCCGCCTGATCGTCGACGCGCGACGGGATGACGATCTGCTGACCGTCCTGCACCTCCTGGGCCAGGTTCACCGCGTCGGTCCGCGCCTCGTCGGTGGCTCCTCCTGCCGCCGTCACGGCGTCTATGACGCGACTGCCCGCCTCCAAATAGTAGACGCCCGGCGCCGCCACGCAGCCGTCCACATGGATGCAGACGCGCCTCGCCGTAGCATCGCCTCCCGCAGGGAGCACCACATCCTCCCCGTCCGCGGCCGGCGGCGCCGGCGAGGTGTCGCTGCCGCCGCCCGCCCCATCGGCTCTCGCCTCCTCCTCTCCAGCATCTTCCGCCGACTGCGCCGCCGTCTCGTCGCTCGCCGCCGTCACCTCGAAGCCGCTGCCGGGCGACGTCGCGAAGGCGAAAACGGCGAGCGCGACCACGAGCGCCAGGACAAGGGCGATGGCGGCGAAGACGGGCCGGGGGACGCGGCTCAGGTGCAGTTTCTCCGCGAGCGATTCCGCGCTGTCTTGAAAGGCCATGGCTCCTCCTTCTCCCGAGTTGGGAAGAGGATACGCGCGCACGACCGTAAAAATGACGCGGGAATGTCCCGATTCGTTCCCCGCGCCGACCCCCATCGCGTCCCGCTCCCGTCCCCTCCGCGCTCCTCGGCGCCATCCGCAGGGGCAGACCGAGGTCTGCCCTCGCAAGGGGGAAAGGCGCGCATGACAAAAAGGGGCGACCAAGGTCGCCCCCTACGAAGGATTTGCAGCTGAAGAGCTTACGGGAACGGCTCTACTCGCGCTTCTTTGGCGGCTTGTAGGCCGGGCAGGCGTAGTCGTGGGGCTCGGCCGCATCGGCGAGGGCGCGCACCCACTCGTCAACCGGAAAAGCCGCCTCGGCCTCGCGCACCGCCTCCAGTTTCGCGTGGGTCTCGGGATTGCGCGGCATGAACAGCGTGCAGCAGTCCGGAGCGTCCATGGACGAGATCTCGAAGGTGCCCAGCTCCTGGGCCGCCTCGATGATCTCCAGCTTGTCCGAGCCGATGAGCGGCCGCAGCACCGGCAGTTCCACCGCGTCGTTCGTGGCGCGGATGTTGTCCAAGGTCTGCGAGGCCACCTGCCCTAGGCTCTCCCCGGTCACCAGCGCGCCAGCCCCTTCCCGCCGCGCCAGCTCCTCGGCCACGCGGAACATGAGGCGCCGGTACAGGATGACCCGCAGAGACGGCGGACAGGAGAGGGATATCTCGCGCTGGTAGTCGCCGAAGGGCACCACGTAGACGCGCCCGATGCAGCCGGTGCGCTCGAGCACGTGTGCGATGTCGTCCACCAGGTACTCCGAGGCATCGGAAGTCTGGGGGCGTCCCGAGAAATGGACGCCGATGGGCACGGCGCCGCGGCGGGCCATGCGCCAGGTGGCCACAGGCGAGTCGATGCCCGAGGACAGAAGGCACACCACCTTCCCCGAGGATCCCACGGGTAGGCCGCCGATCCCGCGGACGGATCGCGCGTACACGTAGGCGGTGCCCTCCACTGCCTCGACGCCCACGGTGACGTCCTGGCCCTTCATCTGCACCCGCTTCTCGGGGAACCGCTCGCAGAGCACCTCCCCGATGTCTCGGTTCATCTGCATGGAGTCGATGGGGAACACCGTGTGGTTGCGCCGCGCGGACACCTTGAAGGAGGAGAAGGGCTCCGCCTCGGCCAGGGCGATGCAGGCAGCGCGCCCCATGACCTCGATGTCCAGGTCGCACTTGAAGCCGCAGGATGCGCGGGCCACGCCGGGCACGCCCAGAATGGCATCGGTGCACTGGTTGGCCACCTCAAGCGTGGTTCCCTCCCGCAAAAAAACGAGCAGGCGGCCGGAGATGCGGTGGATGGTGACAACGGGATACGCGCCAAGAAGCGCCTCCAGGTTCTTCTGAAGGCGCTTCTCGAATACTCCGCGGTTGCGTCCCTTGAGCCCGATCTCGTGATAGTGCACGAGAATGATTCTCTGGAACTCTTCCATTTAGTGGTTTTTCACGTCGATCGACTCAGGATCGTACGAAACCTCGCCACGGGCGATCTCGTTGAAGGCCATGGACAGGGGCTTCGTGTCGGCGGCACGGGCGATTTCCACGGCCGTCTGCAGCTGGATGGCGCGATCGCGCTGGCCGCGCATCATGTCGTTGATGTCGTGGGCGCGCTTGGAAGCCAGCGCGCACAGAAGGAAACGGTCGTTGTCGGTGCGGTCAAGCAGGACGTCGATCTTCGGTTCGATAATGCTCATAGGGCGGATATCCTCTTACTGTTGCTCGGCGATTTCGTTGACGTAAGCGACGAGCTGGCGAGTGGCCTCGTCCAAATCGTCGTTCACAAGCCGATAATCATACTCCATTTTCTGGGAAAGTTCCACCAGAGCGGTGCGCATGCGCATATCCACCACGTCATCGGTCTCGGTGCCGCGCCCGCGCAGGCGCCGCTCCAGCTCCTCGAGCGAGGGAGGCTCGATGAACACGAGGTGCGCCTCGGGCATCTTCTCGCGCACCTGGAGCGCTCCTTGAACCTCGATCTCGAGAATGACCTGGCGTCCCGCCGCCATCTCGCGCTCCACCGAGGCGCGCGGAGTGCCGTAGCAGTTGCCGGAGTACTCGGCCCATTCCAGAAAGCCGCCCTCCTCCGCCAGGCTCAAGAACTCCTCCTTCGTGAGGAAGTAATAGCTGACGCCCTCCTCCTCACCGGGACGAGGGCGCCTTGTGGTGGCGGAGACGGACAACCAAGCGTCGGGCACTTCCTCGAGAAGACGCGCGATGAGCGTTCCCTTGCCGGTCCCGGACGGACCGCTTACGACGAAGAGGTTTCCGTGTCTCATGAATTCCTTTGTGACGTTGACGTTCTACTTGGACAGGCGCGCAAGCAGAGCCTCGCGCTGACGCTCGCCGATACCGCGAATGCGGCGGCTCTCGGCGATCTGCAGCTCCCTCATGATGCGCTCGGCCTTGGCCTTGCCGTAGCCTGGCAGCGTCTCGATGAGCGTGGAAATCTTCATACGGCCCACGACAGGGTCGTCGCGCATATCGAGAACCTGAGCGACGGTGAGCTTGCCCGTCTTCAGCTCTTCTCGTACCTCCGCCCGCTTGATGCGTGCGGCCTTTGCCTTTTCAAGCGCTTCAGCGCGGGCCTCGGGGCTGAGTTGGGGAATTGCCATTTCTGTTCTCCTTCCAGTTCGGTCTGAGGGCATAGTACCACGCATTGATGAGGAATCAACACCTAATTTACTCGGAATCAATAAATGCGGCATTTTTTCCTAATTATCGGCTATACACGGGCCTTATTCAGGGATAAAACGCTTTGGAGCTACTCCAGTTCCGCGGCGATGGCCTCGAAGGCCGCCACGGGATCGGGCGCCTCGGTGATGGGCCGGCCCACCACGATGTGGGAGGCACCGTTCGCGAAGGCCTGGGCGGGCGTCGCCACGCGGCTCTGGTCTCCCAGGGCGGCGCCGGCCGGGCGCACGCCGGGAGTGACGATGAAGGCGTCGGGCCCCAAGATCTCGCGCAAGGCAGCCGCCTCCTGGGGCGAGGCCACCACGCCGGAGATGCCCGCCTCCTTGGCCTGGGCCGCGAGGGCCGCCACCTGCTCGGGCAGGGGCCGGGCGACGCCCGTGGCCGCAAGAGCCTCGGGGCTCATGGAGGTGAGCACCGTGATGCCGAGGGTCGCCGGCACGTCCCCGCCGTACTCCGCCGCGCCCTCCTCGGCGCCGCGCTGACCTGCTTCCATCATGGCGGTGCCGCCCACGGTGTGCATGGTGAGCATATCGGCCCCGCTGGCCGCCGCCGAGCGCGCCGCGCCCTGCACCTGGTGCGGGATATCGTGGAACTTCAGGTCGAGGAACACGTTGAAGCCGCGGCGCTTGAACATCTTCACGATGGCCGGGCCCTCCGCGTAGTACAGCGTCATGCCGATCTTGAGCCACTTCGCGTGGCCCTCCAGCTTGTCGGCCAGGGCTATGGCCTCCCAGGCGTCGCAGTCGAGCGCCACGATGACGCGGTCGCGAGCGGGAACGGAATCGAAGGCGGTTAGCATTGCAGGGCTCCTATCAGCTCGTTGACGTCTTTGACGCCCTGGGATTCGCAGTAGTCGATGATGCCGTCGATGACATCCACGGTGGCGGTGGGATTGACGAAGTTCGCCGTGCCCACGGCCACGGCGGTGGCGCCGGCCAGCATGAACTCCACGGCGTCCTCACCGGTCGCGATGCCGCCCATGCCGAGCACCGGCACGGAAACGGCCTGAGCCACCTGCCACACCATGCGCAGGGCCACGGGCTTCACGGCCGGCCCCGAGTAGCCGCCCACCACGCGCGCCAGCTTCGGGCGGCGGGTGCGGGCGTCCACGGCCATGCCGAGCAGCGTGTTGATGAGCGAGATGCCGTCGGCTCCAGCGGCCTCGGCGGCCTTCGCGATCTCGGTGATATCGGTGACGTTCGGCGTGAGCTTCACGATGAGCGGGCGCTTCGTGGCGGCGCGGCACAGTGACACCACCTTCTCAACGCTGGGCACATGGCAGCCCATGGTCATGCCGCCCGCGTCCACGTTGGGGCACGAGATGTTCACCTCGTAGGCGGCCACGGGGGCCTCCTCCAGCGCCCCGATGACGGCCACGTACTCGTCGAAGCTGTGGCCGGAGACGTTCACCATGGCCGTGGCGCCGATCTCGGCGAGCCACGGCAGCTCGAGGTCCTTCAAGTGCGCGACGCCGGGGTTCTGGAGGCCGATGGAGTTCAACATGCCCGAAGCCGTCTCGGCAATACGGGGGCTCGCGTTGCCCTCCCAACCGTTCAAGGACACGCCCTTGGTGGTGACGGCGCCGAGGGCCGCCACATCCACGAAGTCGTTGTACTCCATGCCGGCGCCGAAGGTGCCCGAGGCCACGGTGACCGGGTTCTTCATGGCCATGCCGCCGAGGTTCACGGACAGGTTGACGCTCGTCTCTTTTGGTTTGCGCTGCATTACCACACCACCTCGCTCGCAGGAAACACCGGGCCGTCCACGCAGGCGCGGCGCTTGCCGCCCGTCGTGTCGACCACGCAGGACAGGCACGCCCCCACGCCGCAGGCCATGCGCCTCTCCATAGACACCTCGCAGAACACGCCGGCGGCCTCGGCCATGCCGGCCACGATCTTCATGAGGGGCTCCGGCCCGCAGCAGGCCACGTAGTCGTAGGGCGCGCCCTCCGCCGCGGCGGCCGCCAGGGCCTCTTCCACGAGCGGCGTGCAGAAGCCGGCGCGGCCGTAGGTGCCGTCATCAGTGGAGCAGGCCGGCTCGCACCCGAGCACGGCCCCGTAGCGCTCGCGGGCCACCAGCGCGTCGATGGTGGAGGCGCCGAGGATGGCGTCGGTGGCAACGCCCGCCGCTGTCAGCTCCTCGACCAAGGGATACAACGGCGCGCTTCCCACGCCGCCGGCCACAATGAGCGCGCGCTTGCAGCCCTCGGGCGGCTGCCAGCCGCGACCGATGGGGCCGATCATCTCCACCGTGTCGCCGATCGCGAGCTCTGTCATGTGTTCAGTGCCGAAGCCGAGCACCTGGTACATCATGTCCACCGTGCCCGCCTCCGCATCGGCCGCGTACACGCCGAAAGGGCGCCGCAGGATGTGGGCCTCCATGCCCGGCACCTTCACGTGCACGAACTGCCCCGGCCGCGCCGTCGCCGCGATTTCCGGCGCGCGCACGGTCATGAGCCAGATGTTGCACCCCATCTCTTCGTTCACCAGAATGGGTGCGTTCTCGTTGCAAAGCGTCATAGGCTCTCCTGTCGCGTCAGCGGAAAAGTGCATTTGGTGATATTCTAACGCATGGCATATTGATTATCGAATTCGCCATGCCACAAAGAGCAGAAATCCTAGGAGATTTGCAGGGAGGAGTAGCCTCTTGCTTTGCTGCTCCTCCGATAAGCTTAGAACTACAGCTCTTGCAAAGGCGCCACATCCAGCTCGCCGGCACGGGCGGCTTGCATGCCGGCTATGAGGGCCTGGGCGGCGGCCAGGGTGGTGGCGTAGGTGATGCCGTGGCGGACGGCGGCGCGGCGCAGCTCGTAGCCGTCGTCGCGGGTGGCCACGCCGAGCGGGGTGTTGATCATGAGCGAGATCTCCCCGGCGGCAATGGCGTCCACCACCGAGCTTTTCCCCTCGTGGATCTTGCCGGTCACCTCGCAGGGCACGCCTGAGGCGCGCAGCACGGCCGCGGTGCCCTCGGTAGCTAGAAGCGAGAAGCCGAGGCGCACAAGTTCCCGGGCGATGAAGGCCACGGCGCGCTTGTCCTGGTCGTTCACGGAGATGAAGGCCATGCCGCCCTCAGGCTCGGCGTAGTCGATGGCCATCTGGGTCTTCATATAGGCCGCCGGGAAACTTTCCGCGATGCCCATGACCTCGCCGGTGGAGCGCATTTCCGGCCCCAAGAGCGCATCGGCCCCCGGGAAGCGGCCGAAGGGCATGACAGCCTCCTTCACGAAGTAGCGGCCCGGCTTCGCGAAATGCTCGGGAAGCTTCAGCGCGGCCAGCTTCTCCCCCGCCATGATGCGGCTGGCGAGCTTTGCCAGGGGCACGCCCGTCGCCTTCGAGATGAAGGGCACCGTGCGGCTCGCCCGCGGGTTGGCCTCGATGACGTAGACGACCCCGTCCTTCACGGCGAACTGGATGTTCACCAGACCGCGCACGCCCAGGGCCAGGGCGATCTTGCGGGCGACGCTCGCCATCTCGTCCTGCACCTTCGCGGACAGCGAGAAGGGCGGCAGGCAGCAGGCCGAGTCGCCCGAGTGGATGCCGGCCATCTCGATGTGCTCCAGGATGCCGCCGATGTACACGTCCTCGCCGTCGCACAGGGCGTCCAGGTCGCATTCCACGGCGCCTTCCAGGAACTTGTCCAGATACACGGGGTGGTCCGGGGAAACGGCGGTCGCCTCGGCCACGCAGCGCGCGAGCCCCGCGTCGTCGTAGACGATGCCCATGCCCCGGCCGCCGAGCACGTAGCTGGGGCGCACGAGCAAGGGATAGCCGATCTCGCGGGCAGCAGAGCGGGCCTCTTCCAGCCCCGAGGCCATGGCCGAGCGTGGGTAGGCGATGTCGAGCGAGTCGAGCAGCGCGGCGAACCGGTCGCGATCCTCGGCCAGATCGATGGCATCCGGGCTCGTGCCCATGATGGGCACTCCGGCCTCTTCCAAAGCGCGGGCCAGCTTCAGCGGCGTCTGGCCACCGAGGGTGACCACCACGCCGTCGGGGTCGGTCGCGTCCACCACATCCATGACGTCCTCGTAGGTGAGCGGCTCGAAGAACAGCATGTCGGAGGTGTCGTAGTCGGTGGAGACCGTCTCGGGGTTGCAGTTCACCATGATGGTCTCGTACCCGGCGTCGGCCAGCGCGTAGCTGGCGTGCACGCAGCAGTAGTCGAACTCAATGCCCTGGCCGATGCGGTTGGGGCCGGCGCCCAGGATGAGCGCCCGCGGACGCGTCTTCTCCGCCACCTCCGACTCGTCAGCGTCGTAGATCTTGTAATGGTAGGCGGTCTTCGTGGGGAACTCCGCCGCGCAGGTGTCCACGGTCTTGAAGGCCGGGCGCACGCCAAGAATCTTGCGGCAGGCGCGCACCGTGCGCTCGTCGGAGCCGGTGAGCACGGCGATCTCGGCGTCGGAGAGCCCGTAGCGCTTCGCTATTTGGAAGGCCTCGGCGTCCATATCCTCCAGGGCGCACCCGCGCAGGGCCTCCTGCACGGCGACCATGTCGGCCATGCGATTGCAGAAGAACATGTCGATAGCCGTGCGCTCGTGCAGCTCTTCCGCGCTCATGCCGCGGCGCAGGGCCTCGGCCGCCAAGAAGATGCGCTCGGCCGTGGGGCGCGAGAGCGCGGCGAAGAGTTCCTCGTCGGTCAACGCCGTCTCCTCCCCCTTCCCGTCGGCCCCGAAGCCGGCGCGGCCCGTCTCCAGGGAACGCAGGGCCTTGCCGAGGGACTCCTCGAAAGTGCGGCCGACGGCCATGACCTCGCCCACGGCCTTCATACGGGTCGTGAGCGTGTCGTCGGCGCCTTGGAACTTCTCGAAGGCGAAGCGCGGGGCCTTCACGACGCAGTAGTCGATGGTCGGCTCGAAGCAGGCCGGCGTGGTGCCGGTCATGTCGTTCACGATCTCGTCCAAGGTGTAGCCCACGGCCAGGCGCGCCGCCGCCTTCGCGATGGGAAATCCCGTGGCCTTGCTGGCCAGGGCCGAGGAGCGCGACACGCGGGGATTCATCTCGATGATTGCCATGCGGCCCGTCTCAGGGTGCACGGCGAACTGCACGTTGGAGCCGCCCGTGGCAACGCCCACGCGCTCGAGTACTGCGAGCGACGCGGCGCGCATGCGCTGGTATTCCAGGTCGGTCAAGGTCTGGGCCGGGGCCACGGTGATGGAGTCGCCGGTGTGCACGCCCATGGGGCCCAAATTCTCGATGGAGCAGACGATGATGCCGTTGCCGGCCGCGTCGCGCATGACCTCCATCTCGTATTCCTTCCAGCCCTCGATGGACTCCTCCACCAGCACCTCGCTGGCCGGCAAGAGCTCCAGGCCCTGGGAGACGATGCGCACGAGCTCGTCCACATCGCGCGCGATGCCGCCGCCGGCGCCGCCCATGGTGAACGACGGGCGCAGCACCACGGGGTACCCGAGCTCCTCGGCGATGGCGAGCGCGTCTTCCACGGAGTAGGCGTAGCCGGCCCGCGAGACCTCGATGCCGAGGTCGGCCATGCACTCATTGAAGAGTTTGCGGTCCTCGCCGCGCTCGATGACGTCCACATCGCAGCCGATGAGCTCCACGCCATAGCGTTCGAGCACGCCAGATTTGGCCAGTTCCACGGCCGTGTTCAGGCCCGTCTGGCCGCCGATGGTGGGCAGGCACGCATCGGGCCGCTCCTTCGCGATGACCTTTTCCACGAAGGCCGGCGTGATGGGCTCCACGTAGGTGGCGTCGGCCAGCTCCGGGTCGGTCATGATGGTGGCCGGGTTCGAGTTCACGAGGATGACCCGGTAGCCCTCCTCTCGCAGCACCTTGCAGGCCTGGGCGCCGGAGTAGTCGAACTCGCAGGCCTGGCCGATGACGATGGGGCCGCTCCCGATAACGAGAATGCTCTTGATGTCCTCGCGCTTGGGCATTTACGCCACCTCCCCTTCCGTGTCAGCTCCGAACTTCCAACCGGACAGGCGGTCGGTCGCGATGTCGATATCCAGGTAGTCCTCGCGGCCTTCCATAAGGCGCGCGAAGGCGGTGAACAGGTAGTGGGCGTCGGTGGGTCCGGGGGCCGCCTCCGGGTGGTACTGCACGCTGAAGGCCGGCACGTCGAGGAAGGCGAAGCCCTCGGCGGTGCCGTCGTCGAGGTTCACGTGCGTCAGCCGGATGCGCCCGAAGCGCTCGTTGGCCACAACGGGGGCAATGCCGCGCCGGCCCCACTCGCGCAAGTCTTCAACGTGCTCGGTCGCGCCGCCGGAAAGCTCTGGCACGAGCGCGCCGAGGCTCTGGAAGCGGGGGCAGAAGCCGTGGTTCTGGGCCGTCACTTCCACGCGGCCGGTCAGCAGGTTCTGCACCGGGTGGTTACCGCCGTGGTGCCCGAACTTCAGCTTGTCGATTTCCGCGCCGGCGGCCTTGGCCATCATCTGGTGCCCCAGGCAGATGCCGAACAGCGGCACGCGACCCAGCAGCTTCTCGGCCTGGCGGTAGGTCTCCGTGACTGCCTCCGGGTCGCCCGGGCCGTTGGAGAGGAAGACGCCGTCGGGGCTCATCGCCAGCACCTCTTCGGCCGGAGTGTCCCAGGGCACGACGGTGAGCTCGCAGCCCGAGGCCACCAGCCCGTCCAAGATGGAGCGCTTCACGCCGCAGTGGTAGACGACCACCTTGAAGCGGGGCTCGGCCGGGGCGGCCAGGGCGAAGCCATGGGAAGCGGGCAGGTTCGCGGCGGTGTAGGAGTAGGCGCCGTCGCAGGACACGTCGGCGGCCAGGTTCACGCCTACTAGTGACGGGCTTCGGCGCACCTTCTCGAGCAGCGAGGCGACGCTCGCGTCCTCTGTGGAGACAACAGCTCGCTGGGCGCCGTGGTCGCGAATGTGGCGCACGAGCGCGCGGGTGTCGACGCCCTCGATGGCCACGACGCCCTCGCGCGCCAGATAATCGCCGAGGCTCTCCTGACTGCGCCAGCTGGAGGGCGTGGGGCACAGGTCGCGCACCACGAGCGCCCGCAGGGCCGGCCTCTCCGCCTGGGCGTCGTCCGCATTCACGCCGTAGTTGCCCACCTGCGGGTAGGTCAGCACCACGATCTGCCCCGCGTAGGAGGGGTCGGTGACGATTTCCAGATAACCCTCCATCGAGGTGTTGAAGCAGATCTCGCCTGCGGCCTCGCCGGGCGCGCCGCAGGAGGTGCCGGCGAACACCGCGCCGTCCTCCAGCACGAGCAGCGCCGGCACGGCCGTCGGTTTCGACGTGGCCGCCCGCATCTTCTCCGCAATTTTGCTCAAAGCATCCGTCCTTTCCGCGACTCGCTCATTTTCGTCTCACGTGCTCCCGGCTCCTTGCCGTCCCTGCGTCTCCGCACTCTCGCGAAAGCACGGTCCGCCCCTCGGCAGCGTCCGCAAAAAAAGCGCTCCCGCCTTGGACGGGAGCGCTTACAAGCACACAAGATGAAGTTCGCTCATCGCACCTTGCCGGTCTCTCGGTACCGTCCGTTAAAGGTCGAAATTGAGCATAAGGCACCTTGCTAGGTATGCATCTGCACAAAAATAAGCGGCCGAAGACGACAGCCGAATGGCACCGCGAGGACTCCGAAACGTCGTGGCCTATGAAGGCCTGCGCTCCGCGGCCACAGCCAGAGATTTTCCGGAGAAGGCGATGCCGTAGCGCAGGCTGCCCGCCGTAGACGGAGCGCCCGCGCCGCCCCTGGCCGTGTCCGCGTCGTAGGCCCGCGCCTCTATCTGGGCCAGGGCCTCGGTGGCCAGCACCTGAAGGCGGGACGCGTCGGCCCCGTGCTCGAACTTCAGCTCCAGGGTGACCGCCGGTAGCCCCGCCCGCTCGGGAGCCAGCCGGATGTCGAAGCGCCCGCGCCCCGCCTCGCGATTCGAGGCCGGGTTCCCGTAACCGGGTACCCCGAACAGAAGGCCCACCAAAAGCATGTGGTAGCTGTTCTCGCTCGTAAGGTCATAGAAGCTCGCCGAGTTCAGCAGCACGTCCTCCAGTTCCTCGGCGAGCAGGCCGGCGTCCCCGTCGACAAGCGCGCGGTGAAGGTCGATGAGGCAGTCGCGACCGCCGGCGATCTGCGCGAAACGGTCGATAATCTCGCTACGGTACAGCGACGCGATCTCCAAATTGGGAATGCGCAGCCGCCGCACGACGTCCTTCGAATTGGGCTGCTCCGTATCGTCGGTGGTCAGATAGCCGGCAAGGTACAAAAGCGACCAAAGGGCCTCGGGGCGGGCATCCAAATCGCCGAACACCACCGACAAATCGAGGGCGGCCTCCACCGACCCGCCCGCCTTAAGCAGCTCGTACACCTTCCGCATCAGACGCGCGTCTCCCCCGCGCACCATAGCGGCGATGGGCGCGTTCGAAGACGTGTTGCCCCAATAGGGCGCGCACTCGCAATCGTTGTCGAAGTAGTTGAGCACGCTCCAAGGGTTGTACACATCCACCGAGCCGAAGCGGTAGCCGTCGTACCATTGGCGCATCTCGGGGAAGTGAGCGGACTGGCCCAGGTAGTTAGCGAGCGCGCGCACCTCGTCTTCCGTGAAGCCGTAGCGCTCGTCGTACTTGGCGTTGAGGGAGGTGTTCACCACCAAGTTGTTCAAATCAGAGAAAATGGACTCTTTCGAGATGCGCTGCACGCCCGTGAGGCACGCGAAGGCCAGGGCCTGCCCTCCGTCCTTCAAGGCCGCCGTAAGCCATCCTTTGAGAAACGAGACCATCTCGTCGTAGTACCCGTTGTCCCGAGCCGCCATGACCGGCGCGTCGTACTCGTCAATGAGGACGACGGGGCGACGCCCATGATGCTTGAAAAGCAGACGAGTGAGGTTGATGAGGGACGACTCGATGTCTCCGTCCGCCGCCTCCCATCCCGCAACACGATCGAAGTAGGCGCGCTCTTGTTCGTTCAGCTCGGCGCTGTCGGACAAGTATCCGTGACGGATGTATTCCCATACGATCAGCTGGTTCAGGGCGCCCCAAGCATCTTCCCAGCACTGTTTCTTCACCGGATTGAAGCTGATGTAGATAACGGGATAAGCGCCCTGATGCTCGCGATAGCGACCGTCGTCGGCGTCCCAAATGGAAAGGCCCTCGAAGAGATAGGCGGCGTCCTCGGCGTTCGGGTCGCTCGCCGGGGGAATCTCGAAGAACGACTTGAGCATGGTCATGTTCAGCGACTTGCCGAAACGGCGCGGGCGGCAGAACAGCGTGACGGCGGCAGAACTGTTGAGAACGTCGGCGATGAGCAGAGACTTGTCGATGACCACCGACTCCTGCACTGCTGTGGCGAACCCGTCGCGCCCGATGGGCAGACGCCGACGGCCGGACAGGTCGGACAGGCGCACGTCGCCCTCGCGATAGATGCCGTTCTCGTAGGTGCCCGTCATGGTGCGGCCTTTCTCCTTCGTAGCGTTTCCCCGATTATAAACGAAGGGCCGCTGCGTGCGGCCCTTCGCGGGGAATTGTGCGTCGATGCCGCAGAACCATCAAGTGTAGCAAGGCTCGGTATCCGGATAGAGCGTTACATCGACGCCGTGCTCCGGAGCCGGCGCGATGCCCGCGACCTTACCATTCTCGGCGTAGGCCACAAGGCCCCCTTCCCTTTCCCCGAGAAGCCAGTACCCATCCTGCAGGTAACGCCCGTCGAAATCTGCGGAAAGGTCAGCCCCCGAGGCGGCCAGCGTAGCGGCGTCAGCGACGATGGCGCCTTGCAAGTCCATCAGACAGCTGTACGCATCGGACGATCCGTCACCCTCGGCGCCGTAGCCCTCGATCAGACGCTCCTTCGAGTCCGCGGTGACGTAGACAAGGCCGTCGGCGGCAGTGAAGCTCAGCGAACCCTCGGCCAAAGGAACGATCCACTTCTTGGCGGAAACGCTGTACAGCCCCACGAGATTCTTGTTGGCGCCCCCGTGGGGGTTCACCTTCTCGGCGCGCACGCACACCACGCCGCCCGACGAAACCTGGTCGCCCGTGAAAGCCGCGCCGTCGATGTCGCCCTCCACATTGAACGAGGCGATGTCCAACAGCACGTTGCTCGCGTAGTCCGTCACCACGGTACCAGAATCGTCGGGAATGACGCAGCCGCCGCCGATCGAAGTCGGGTAGCCCTCGGCCTGGTAGAGGACGTTGCCGTCAACATCGAGGAACATGGCTCCGTCGATGCCCTGCAATGCAAGGACGCCGTCGCGATAGCAGTCGGGGGCATTCATCATGGTAAGGTTGCAGGTGAACTCCCGGCCGGCCGCGCCCTCGTCGGCGAACCGGAAGGCCTCTGCGTCGCCGACGGTGAACACGACCTTCCCCTACTCGTCCAGGACGATGACGGCTCCGTAGCTGCCGCCGCTCCACTCGATGAAGAGAACGAGTCGTCCGTCGGCGTAAGTGGGCGAGTTGGTTACCGATGCATCCTGCAGATTGCCCTGGAAAGTGTATCCGTAGCCGTGGACGAGATCGGTAAGGTCGACGACCAGGGCGCCCGTATCGTCCACCAGGCCATAGTGGATCATTTCGTCGAACTCGGTGTCCCATTCCTCGTCGTACTCGCTCGTCTCCCACGTGACGAGCACCTTGCCCTCCGAAAAGCCGCCCATGGGCCTCATGTCGGGGTTCTCGAAGACGACCTCGTTGCCCTCGAGATCGGTGAGGCACACGTCGTAAGCTCCGCTTGGGTGGAAGTTGGTGCTCGAGATGAAGTAGCGGTTCGGAATAGCGAGCGCCGGCTCGGCCGTGGGATCCGACTCGGGCTCGGGCGCGGGTTCAGGCGCAGGCTGCGGGTCTGACGCCTGCACGGACCCGAGCTCCGGCTCCGGGGCAGGCGCGGCGAACGGGTTCGCCACCGCGATGCCCACCGCCGCCAACGCCACCACGACCGCCGCAGCTATGCCGACGACAAGACCAGTGCGCTTCTTCTTGGAAGGGGCCGGCGAAGGGCCGGCAGCAGCAGCCGCTCCCTGGGTCGCGCCGCCATGGGCGGGAGCGTCCCCGGCGTCCGCGCCGCCCGCGGACGCACCCTCTGCCGGAACCTCCGGCGCCAGGGCGCCCATCGGAGCGCCGCACTTTGTGCAGAACTTGGAACTGTCCGGCATCTGGTTGCCGCAATTGGTGCAGAACATGGCTACTCCCCGTCCTTCTCGTTCGCCGCGGCCTCGTACAGGCTCGTCCCCAGCTGGGCGGCCAGCCCCTGGCGCTGCTTGTTTAGCTCGCCGATGCGGGCGTTCAGCTTGATCTTGTCGGCGCCGCGCCCCGCGGCCGCCGTCCTCCGGTTCACCGCCGAGGTCACATTGTCCAGAAATCCCATGCGAATCCTTTCCTTTCCCACCGGCCCACCGATGATTCCAGCTTCGATAAGAAACGCGCTGCTCATTGGAAGCCCTTTCCGCCTGTTCGCGTCACGTGCGTGCAGGTTCTTGGATACTTGGATGGGCTTAAATGCAAAAGCCAGGAACCATGTAATTTGCGCAGCTAGCACCGTCGGATCCCGAAGGTGTATATCCGTGTTGGTCGACACGCAGAAAGCAGTACCCGTCGCGTGGCTCCGAGGTACGTAGCCACCAGAAAGCGTACGTGTCTGTGCGCGTCTTAACGAGGCAGGCATTTTCGCTGTTTCCCATGCCCACGCCCATGTCGCAGAAAAGCCCGTATTGCGATCCCGCTGCATCCAGAACGTCCACATAGCCCTCCTCAAAAAGGCCATAGCCCTCCCCTGTACGACCTGCGGGGACGGCACCTGCAAGCTCTGATAGCGAAAATAACCAAAGGGCATCGGATGTTGTCGTTACCGCAGATACTGCATCCGTCTCGCCCACGTTGTTGGAGAGCTTATCGACTGGCACGATAACAGCGTCCAGATCCTGGGGCAGCTGGGTTCGCCAGTCGCCGTTGAGATAGGCGCGCATCTGGGAGGCCTCCCAACCGCCGGCATTGGTGTCGGTCGAGTTCATGGGCGCCTCGCCTACACAATCCCCGAAGATGAACGTGATGCCGGCCTTGCCGCCCGCGGTCTTGTCGTCGTGGGCGAACCCGACGATCTGCACGGTGGTCTGGGTGCCGTCGGCCAGCGCCACCGACTTCACCTGGGTGCCGTCCAGCTTGCCCTCGGGCGTGCACAGGT
>OLXW01000337.1_pt1 | contig 34563 bp, 25 predicted proteins | sample 1673551 | NCBI WGS metagenome assembly OLXW01 (sample SAMEA103958114, study PRJEB25191) | human gut metagenome | reverse complement strand
CCCATAATAAATTCCTCCTATATGTATAATCTCTTGTATATTTCTCACACTATACTTGTAAAAATCACAAGTATCCTTTGTTAAAATAGGTAAAAAAATATGATAAAATATATAATAATATTTTAAAGGTGGTGTTTTGTTTGACTTTCGACTATAAAACTGTTGGCGGCAGAATAAAACATTACAGACTTTCAATCAACAAAACACAAGAAGAATTAGCCGAACTTGCAGACATCAGTGCCAATCATTTGTCCGCTCTTGAAAACGGCAGATCAGCAGGAAGTTTAGATAAATACTACAGTGTCGCTCAAGCGTTGGGTGTCACTGTTGATATGCTTATTGACAACTCATCTGATCGTGCATCCGGAAACGACTACTTCTTTTCAAACCAACTTTTACCGCTTGTTTCTTCACTTTCCGTTGAGCAACGTAAAATGTTGATAGATTTCATCGAACTTTTAAAAGATTACGATGTCGATAAGAATAACACCAAAAGAGGTTAAAATAACCTCTTTTTTTAGTGTTTTTACTATATCCATACATATTATAACACATTTATTTTTTTATGTAAATAGCTTATTATAAAAAAAGTAAGAAACTATACTGTTTTGGTATTATCAACTATACTTCACCAATGTACACCTCTGTGTAGTTCTGCACTGTCGCAATACCGTTTTTTTCGTATTTGTCAAATAATTCATTCAATTCTTTTACATATTCATCAAACTTTTCATCATTCGCCGTAAGAGAATATGATGCAGACAACGAACGTCCGAATCTCTTTCAAGCAACTGTCTTGTAAAAATTCCCGTTCCCGCACCTATATCCGCAATCTTCGATTTATCCGAAAAACCGACTTCGTTGTATAAATAATCCATCAGCTTCGTCGGATATGATGGACGTGATAAAACGTATTTGTCCGCTTTATTCGTAAATTTCTTCGTATTGTCCACTCGAATCACCTTGATTATATTATAGCAAAAAGAGTGCAGATTTTCAATCTGCACTCTTATGAACTATATATTCAAAAAGTTTTCAATCATTTTCATTCCGTTGGGTGTAAGTACCGATTCAGGGTGGAACTGTATTCCATAAACCGGACGTTCATTATGTTGTACGCCCATTATACAATCATCATCACTTCTTGCCGTTATGTTAAGACAATTCGGCAAACTTTCCTCGTCAATCACAAGTGAATGGTATCTTCCAACCTCTGTTTTTACACCTATTCCGTCAAATATAGGGCAATCCATATTGACCGTTACAACGTCACTCTTGCCATGCATTATTCTCGGCGCGTGAACAATCTTACCGCCGAATGCCTCGCCTATCGCCTGATGTCCAAGACACACTCCCAAAATCGGAATATCTCCTACTTTCTTAATCAAATCCACGCATATTCCCGCGTCAATAGGAAATCCCGGACCCGGTGACAAAATAATATGACTCGGCTTTTTTTCAAGCACTTCTTCAACCGTTATTTTATCGTTTCGATACACCTCTATATCGGGATTTATCGTACCGATATATTGGTACAAGTTATATGTAAATGAATCGTAGTTATCAATCATTATAATCATACTATATCACCTGCCTCCTCAATCGCTCTAAGCACCGCCGACGCTTTGTTTATCGACTCTCGATACTCATTTTCAGGAATAGAATCGTAAACAATTCCTCCGCCGGCTTGGATATATGCCTTGCCGTCTTTGAATACTCCTGTACGAATTGTTATACAGCTGTCAAAGTTGCCGTTAAAGCTGATATAACCGATTGCACCGCCGTATGTTGAACGTTTTGTTTTTTCAAGTTCGTCAATGATTTCCATTGCACGGATTTTCGGTGCACCCGAAAGTGTTCCTGCAGGAAGTGTTGAACCAAGTGCGTCAAAACAAGTTTTGTCACTTCTTAATTTACCTTCAACGTCTGTTATAATGTGCATAACGTGTGAAAAACGCTCCACATACTTAAATCGCGTAACCTTTACCGAGCCAAATTCGCTGACTCTGCCTATATCGTTTCTGCCCAAATCAACAAGCATTGTATGTTCCGCAATTTCCTTTTTGTCAGCCAAAAGCTCCTTTTCAAGTGCCATATCTTCCTCAACAGTCTTACCTCTCGGACGTGTGCCGGCGATAGGTCCTGTCTGAACGACTCCGTTTTCAACTCTCACAAGCATTTCAGGTGACGCACCTGCAATCTGATAATCGCCGAAATTCAAATAGTACATATAAGGTGACGGATTGATAAGTCTTAACGCTCTGTATGTGTTGAACGGACTTACATTCGTTTCAACCGTAAATCTCTGTGAAAGCACAACTTGGAATATATCGCCGTTTTTTATGTACTCTTTCGCTTTTTCAACGTTCGCACAAAATTCTTCTTTCGTCATATTTGAAACCATCTTTGAAGAAGAACGATATTCGCGTTTCTCTTTTTTCATAAGTCCGGAAATATCCGTCATTTCCTGCTGAATGTCAAGTAATCTGCCTGTTGCCTTTTTGTACTGATTTTCAATATCGCCCTCTGCGTGAATATTTACTATTATAACAATCTTTTGACGCATATGGTCGAACGCGATTATCTCGTCCATCAACATAAAGTGCATATCAGGTAAATGCAAATCATCTTGATTTATGTTCGGCAAATGTTCATACTGACGTATAATGTCATACGCAAAAAATCCTACCGCACCGCCGTTAAATGACGGTATATTTTCAAGTTTCGGTGCTTTGTACTTTTCAATAAGCTTTTCAAGCTCCTCCATCGGTTTGCCTTTATATGTATTTGTTTTTCCTGTGTAATCGGAAATTGTTATTTCATCGTTAAGACTTTTAAAACTGATAAACGGATTTCTTCCTATAAATGAAAATCTTGCTGTAACGTGGTTTTGACCGATACTTTCAAGCAAGAAACAATCCTTCTCTGTCTGCATACGCTTGAACACGCTTATCGGCGTATCCATATCGGCATAACATTCAATCGTCAACGGTATCATATTGTACTTTTTTGACAATTCTTTTACTTCATCTACGGTTAAATTAAACATCAAATCCCCGCCTTTCTTATTTTTATTAAGGCGGCTTTTCTGTGAAAACAAAAAAGCCTTTTTCTTGTATTAGAAAAAGACATAGAAATATCAATATAAATTTATTCTCGTCTAATCTAATCTCATCTGTAGTTATTATATTACACATTTATTTTTTTGTCAATATGTCTTGATAATATTTATTTTTAAAGGTATAATTAAGGTAATATCAGCTTTAGTTAAACCACCCCTCAGTCGGCTTTGCCGACTGAGGGGTGGCATTTGCGGTATTAAAATACAAAAAGGAGCATATTATGGAGAAATTCAGTTTAGACAGAGATTGGAAGTTCTACAACGGTGATTTTGAACTTCCGGAAACAAAAACACATACAGAATGTTATATGGCAGCCAAAGCCGGCGGTGCAATCGGTGCGGCGTCACCGGATTTTGACAAAAGCGATTGGGAAACCGTAAACCTACCACATGACTGGGCGGTATACAATGAATTTGAAGAAAAATGGGGACCGTCGCAAGGATACAAAAAACGCGGTAAAGCGTGGTATTCAAAAAGATTTCGTCTTGATGAAAGTGACAGAGATAAGCAAATTTTAATCGAATTTGAGGGTATTTCTTCCTATGCAACAGTTTATCTAAACGGCTCCGTTATCGGCAGAAATTTCTGCGGTTACAATTCGTTTGTCGTTGATGCGACAGATATGGCACTTTACGGCGACCAAGTGAATGACCTTGTCGTGTTCGTTGACGCGACACAAATTGAAGGTTGGTGGTATGAAGGAGCAGGTATATACCGTCACGTAAATCTGTACAAGAAAAACAAGTTACATATCGCACATTGGGGTGTATTTGTTCACCCTATAAGAAAAACAGTTGACGTATGGGACGCGGCTACAGATACAACGATTGAAAATTCATCATATGAAAACAAAAATTTCAGATTGAAAACATATATACTCGACAAAGAAGATAATATTGTCGGCAAAGATGAAAAAGAATTCTCGGTTGCCGGCGGCAGTAAAATCGAAGTCAATCAAAGTATTTTGACGTACAGCCCGCTTTTATGGGACATTGACGCGCCTAACCTATACACAATGGTCAGTGAGCTTTACGAAAACGACATTCTTGTTGACAGTCAAAAAAATACATTTGGTTTCCGTACAATCGCTATTAACAAAGACAAAGGATTCTTCCTTAACGGCAGACACGTTCCTCTGTACGGCACTTGCAACCATCAAGACCATGCAGGTGTCGGTGTTGCCGTTCCTGACAGTGTGAACGAATACAGAATTAAGCTTTTAAAAGAAATGGGTTCAAATGCGTACCGTTGCGCTCACGGCAACCCTAATCCAGAAATACTCGATTATTGTGACAAATACGGTATTCTTGTCATGGACGAAAACCGTAACTTTAATTCAAGCGCCGACGGTATCAAGCAAGTGCAGGATATGGTTATGCGTGACCGAAATCACCCTTCTGTCGTTATGTACTCGCTGTTTAACGAAGAACCGCTTCAAGGTACTCCGACAGGCAGAAAGCTTGCTGAAAAACTTCAATGCGAAATAAAAAAACTTGACGCTACCCGTTTTCTTGTGGGTGCTATGAATACAGGCGTCACAACCGACGGCGGTGCTTGCGATATTCTTGATATGACCGGCTTTAACTATATCACCCATACTTATGACGACTTCAGAGAAAAGTACCCCGATATGCCGATGTTGGGCAGTGAAAACGACAGTGCTTTTCAAACTCGCGGTGTTTACAAGACCGACCACAGCAAGAATATTATCGACTGTTACGACAGTGAAGCCGCTCCTTGGGGCAATACATATCGTGACGGTTTTAAGCAAGTCGATATTCGTCCGCACATTATGGGACTTTTCATATGGACAGGCTTTGACTATCGCGGTGAGCCGACTCCGTTTGAATGGCCGTCAATCGGCACTCAATTCGGCATCATGGATACTTGCGGTTTCAAAAAAGACGCTTTTTATCTTAACAAAGCATTCTTTACAGATGAGCCGATGATTCACATTCTTCCCCACTGGAATTTTGAGAACGGTGAAGAAGTGCGTGTTATGACGCACACTAATTGCAGTGAGGCTGAACTTTTCTTAAACGGCAAATCGCTCGGCAAAAAGAACGTTGATAAGTACGATATGGCGGATTGGTTTGTTCCGTTTGAAAAAGGTACTCTTAAAATGGTCGGATATATTGACGGCAAAGAGGTTTGCAGTGACGAAGTTTCAACCGCAAATGCGGCAAAAAAAATCGTTATCACTCCGCAAAATGAATTTGTATATGACAGTTGCGATGACGCAGTAATATTTAATATTTCAGTTGTTGACGAAAACGGTGTAAGTGTACCGACCGCCGATAATCTTATAAAATTCACTGCCGACGGCGGCGAAATAATCGGTGTCGGAAACGGCGATCCTAATTCTCACGAAGCCGACAAAGCCGAAGAAAGACACCTGTTTAACGGTTTGTGTCAAGTAATAGTTAAGCAATCGGACGGTGCGGAAAATGTTACAGTTACTGCAACGTCGGACGGACTTGAAAGTGCAACGGCTACTGTAGAATCAGTTGCAAACGAAAATAAAAAAATATTTATTCCGTCAGTGAATGAAAAATATATCGCAAAATGGCGTCAAGCGGTTGATTTATCAGAAACACGTCCTGACCCGAATGTTAAAATTGAGGACCACGATATGAATACTTGGGGTATCGTGTCGGTTGGCAGCGGATACGACGATAAATTTAAAAACGTAACCGGATACGGACTTTACAAAACTACCGTTAATATTAATGAAAACGATAATTTCATTGTGTTTAGAGAACTTACAGGCAATGAAGTTGAAGTTTTCGTAAACGGCGAGCAGAAATTCAAAGGCGATTGCCAATGGGGACGTAAAGTTGAAATAAATGTTTCTGACGTAAATGGTGATACCGATATTGCGGTTATCGTAAACAGCACCAAAGCAGACGGTAACGGCGGTATTTCAAAACCTGTTGTTATTACAGATTAAACAAAAAGCAAGGCTCATTGCCTTGCTTTTTTAAATCCGAATTTTCTTCGTACTTCATCGAACTTCTTAGTATTTTTTATATTCTCGATTGGTTCATTGATTATTTTTTTATTATAATCGCATTAAACAAACGGTTAAACTCAAACCCGAACGGCTCAATTTTTCAGACTAATCTATAACCCATTTGCTCATAAAAACGCATACGCATAACCTACTGTTTTGCCGTTTAGTTTCGCAACAAGATACGAATACGTTTCCAATGTATTCACCATCTTATCTGTGAATTTCTCAACCGTCGGCAATAATAGTCATATGGAGGTCTGTTCGACATAGTAACTGTAAATATCCAATAACGTGTTCGCACCATTAACATCAGTAACTCATATTGTTACTTCTGAATCCGCACTGTGCTCCCTTATTACAAAATCATTTCCATAGTTGTTTTTTGAGGTTTCAGACCTTGTTTTTCATAGAATTTTTGAGCCGATTCATTACAGCTCCAAACATTTAACGTCAAGTTATAACAGCCGATTTTCTTTGCATACTTCTTGACATAATCATAAATGACAGTACCAACGTGTTTATCTCTCATATTTTCATCAACGCACAAATCATCTATATACAAATTCTTCATATCTGTCAAAACATTATCATCTTTACGGTCGGTTATCACGCAAAATGCGTAACCCATAACAACTCCGTCATCTTCTGCAACGAATATCGGACGGTTGTCGTCTTTTACGATTTCAACAAGCTCGTCATTTTTATACTTACGGCAATTCGCCTTGAACAAATCAGGCCTGCCATAGTGGTGTACCATAGCTACCTGCAATAACAATTCGTTTATTTTCTCAATATCTTTTATTTCTGCTCTGCGTACCAACATAATTTTTCCTTCTACTTTTTTCTATTAAATAAAGAGTGCATAGGCACTCTTTATAATTACAAAATTCCAATATGTGAAAACACTATCGTTGCAATATTAAAATACAAGAACAGCGAACAACAGTCCACTATTGTTGTTATAAGCGGTGTCGCCATAATCGCCGGGTCAAGTCGGCATTTTTTTGCAAGCATAGGCAACATTGAACCTATAACCTTTGACAAAATAACTGTTGCGATAATTGACAATGCAATCGTCAGTGCAAGCATAAACGGATAATCGCATTTATGCTGATACATTATATAAATTCGCACACCGTTTACCACCGCCAATACCGAACTGACTATAATAGAAATTCTAAATTCCTTGAACACCACTTTAAAAAAGTCCGAAAAATGAATTTCGTCAAGTGCAATACCTCTGATTATAAGAGTAGAACTTTGTGCGCCGCAGTTACCGCCGGTATCCATTATCATAGGCATAAACGAAACCAAAAGCGGTACTGCCGCAAATGCGGCTTCATACCTATTCGTTATAATCTGTGTAATCGTTGCACTTATCATAAGTATCAAAAGCCATACGATACGGCTTTTTGCGTGTTTAAAAATACCTGTTCTGAAATACGATTCCTCATTCGGTGCAATAGCCGCCATTTTTGAGAAGTCCTCTGTATTTTCATCTTGAATGACGTCCATAGCGTCGTCAAATGTAACGATACCGACAAGTCGATTATCCTTATCCACAACCGGTAATGCAAGAAAATCGTACTTTCTGAACATATGTCCGACAATTTCCTTATCTTCAAGTGTATCAACGCTTATAATATGCGTTTCCATAATATCGGCAATCTTATCGTCCTCATCAGCCATAAACAAATCCTTTACAGTGATTACACCGATAAGTTTTCTGTTCTCGGTCACATAACAAGTATAAATAGTTTCCTTATTCACACCGACTTTACGAATTTTTTCAAAAGCTTCCGATACCGTCATATCCTTATGCAGACTGACATATTCTATTGTCATTATACTTCCGGCACTGTCCTTCGGATAACGCAGAATTTCATTAATCGCCTTACGCTCGCCCGTTGTTGAGTTTTTCAAAATTCTCGAAACAACGTTCGCCGGCATTTCTTCGATTATATCAACAGTATCATCAATAAAAGATTCATCAAGAATATCTCTGATTTCTTTATCGGAAAACATCTGTATAAGATGGCTCTGCATATCGCTGTTCATATGCGCAAATGTTTCAGCCGCCAAATCCTTTGGCAAAAGTCTGAACAAAATCATAAATTCAGTCTTTTCACCGAACACTTCACCGAACAGTTCGTCAAACAACACCGCAAGGTCTGCGGCATTCTCATCTTTCACAATATTTTTTACTTCAAAAAATTTTTTCTCTTTCAAAAGACGGTCTATTTTATTCAGCAAATCTTGCATTGGGGTACCCCCTATCTTATATGAAATTTTCCCATTCTCATATTTATTTTACTGAAAAGTTCTCAGGACGTTTGTCACTGTAACCAAATGCGTAAAGAATAGCTTCAACAGTTCTTCTTGACGCTTCACCGTCACCGTAAGGGTTAGCGGCGTGTGCCATTTTATTATACGCATCTTCACTGTCAAGCAATTCCTTTGCAAGACGTACAATATCGTCCTTTTCAACACCTGCTATTTTAACCGTGCCTGCCGCAACAGCCTCAGGACGTTCTGTTTCTTTTCTAAGTACCAAAACAGGCTTTGCAAGTGCCGGTGCTTCTTCCTGTATTCCGCCGCTGTCTGTCATAACCATAAACGAACGTGACATAGCATTATGAAGTTCCTCAACGTCAAGAGGATCAATAAGATGTACTCTATCCATATCGCCGAGAATACCGAACGCAGTTTCACGAACAGCCGGATTTAAGTGAACAGGATATACAAGTTCAACATCTTCATATTCCGTAACAATCTGCTTTAGCGCATTACAGATATTTTCAAGCGGTTTACCAAGATTTTCACGTCTGTGAGCAGTTACAATAATCACTCTCTTATTGTCAAAATCAAGGTTGTTAAGACACTCATCCTTGAACTTATAATCATCACGGACAGTTGTTTTAAGTGCGTCAATAACCGTATTACCGGTTATATAAATAATATCGTCCGAAACATTTTCTTTAAGTAAATTCTTTCTGTTTTGCTCTGTCGGTGAGAAATTAAGATCGGCAATTCTGCCTGTAAGCTGTCTGTTCATTTCTTCAGGGAACGGAGAATATTTATCGTATGTTCTTAGACCTGCCTCAACGTGTCCGACCTTGACTTGATTATAAAAAGCCGCAAGTGCCGCAACGAAACTTGTTGATGTGTCGCCGTGTACAAGCACAATATCAGGCTGTTCCTTTTTAATAACTTCGTCAAGACCTTCCAAAACTCTTGTTGTTATTCCGATAAGACTCTGTCTTGTCTTCATAATATCAAGGTCATAATCAGGTGTTATGCCGAATATTTCAAGAACTTGGTCAAGCATTTGTCTGTGCTGTGCCGTTACACATACGATTGATTCAATATTGTCATATTTTTTCAGTTCAAGTGCAAGCGGAGCCATTTTGATTGCCTCAGGTCTTGTACCGAAAACTGTCATAACCTTTAACTTTTTCACTTTTCTCTATCCTTTCCTACTTATCCTCATTACCTTTTTTATCGGAAACTTCTTCAACGTCAATTTCATTATCATCAGTCAAATTTCTGTTATCCTGATGTTGATGTACATAACTGTTCTTTCCAAGCATACTTCCAATCAAAAGAAGTATAAGCACGCATATTACAAGCAGCAATGCTCTGAGTACGCCGCTTTCAGCCAAAAGTACAGCCGTTATTCCAAGCACACCGCTTATTGCGTACAATATAAATACGGTTTGTTTCTGGGAAAATCCCATATCCACAAGCCTGTGGTGCAAGTGTCCTCTGTCCGCAGTCATCGGACTTTGTCCGCGCAATATACGTCTAATCATCGCAAACAATGCGTCAAACAACGGCAATCCCAAAATCAAAAGCGGTACTGCAAACGATATTACCGCATAACTCTTGAACACACCTTGTATAGACAATGTTGCAAGCATAAATCCCAAGAATGTCGAGCCTGTATCGCCCATAAATATTTTTGCCGGATTAAAGTTAAACGGCAAAAATCCGAAACACGAACCCATAAGTGCAATACCCAAAATTGCAATCGAATATTCACCCACTCTTATCGATATAAACACAAGCGATATTGACATTATCGCCGACACGCCTGCCGCCAATCCGTCAAGACCGTCAATAAAGTTTACCGCATTTGTTATGAATACAATCCATATAACAGTAAGCGTTACCGAAAGCCATTCGGGAAGTACCCAATACGGATTGTCGCTTAGAAAATTTGGGTTTGTGAACACATCGATTTTTATATCGCCTGCAAACACAACCACAAGTGCGGCAATAATCTGAATTACGAATTTCAGCTTAGCGGGCAGGTTTTTGCAATCGTCTATAACGCCCATGACGGCAATAATCGCCGCACCTGCGAGCGTTCCGTAAAGCTGCCGTGACGGCTGTGCAAAGCACAATGTTGCCACCGTAAATCCGAAAATAATTGCCAAACCGCCTATTCGCGGTGTAGGTTTTTTGTGCATTCTTCTGTTGTCTTTCGGTATGTCTATCGCACCGATTTTAAAAGCAAATCGTCTTACCAAAGGAGTCGTTGCAAACGTAAATGCGAACGATACGATGAATGCAAATATCATAAATAAAACTTGTCGAGTTAACATATTACCCTCCATTACAGCACAAAGCCGACTTTCTTATACACCTTTTTCAATGTTCTCTGTGAAATTCTCTTTGCACTGTCAGCACCTCTTTGACATATATCCATAAGGTACTGCTTATCGGCAATAAGTTTATCATATTCATTTCTGATCGGGCGGATACATTCAACAACCGCCTCCGCAACGTCATTCTTAAAGTCACCGTAACCCTTACCGCTGTAATCCTTTACGATTGACTCAATATTCCTGCCTGTTACGGCTGACATAATGCTCAAAAGGTTGTTAATTCCGGCTTTTGTCGGATCGTTTTCACGATATTCAATAACACCCTCACTGTCCGTTACCGCACTCTTTATCTTCTTGGCGATAACATTCATATCGTCCATCATTGAAATATATCCCTTAGGGTTAGGATCGGACTTTGACATCTTCTTTTCAGGCTCTTGCAAGCTCATTATCTTTGCACCCGACTTTGAAAGCATGCCTTCAGGAATTTTGAATACATCACCGTAAAGCGAGTTAAATCTCTGTGCAATGTCACGGCAAATTTCAATATGCTGCATTTGATCCTTACCTACAGGCACATAGTCTGTTTGGTAAAGCAAAATATCTGCCGCCATAAGTACAGGATATGTAAACAATCCCGCATTGATGTTTTCAGCATGACGTGCAGACTTATCCTTAAACTGCGTCATTCTCTGCAATTCACCCATATATGTGTAACAGTTAAGTACCCAGCCAAGCTCTGCGTGTGCTGGGTTATGCGACTGAATAAACAAAATTGTTTCTTCCGGATTAATTCCGCAAGCGATGTACAAAGCAAGCACTTCAAGAGTTCTTCTTCTTATATCAGCAGGAGTTTGGCGGACTGTAATTGTATGCAAGTCCATCATTGAGTATATACAGTTATAATCTTTCTGTATGTCAACCCAATTTTTTATCGCTCCCAAATAGTTTCCGAGTGTAAGATTTCCCGACGGTTGCACGCCTGAAAATATGATTTTCTTATCTTCCATTATTATCTTCCTTTCACAGATTAAAGCATTTCTGTCAAAACTTCTCCTAAACGTCTTACACCTTCTTCTATATTTTCAATAGTAGCTGATGAATAGTTAAGTCTGAACATATTTGACGGAGCATATATATCCGTTGCAAAATTTGAACCGGGTACGATAGCGACTTTCTTTTCAAGGCACTTATCGACAATCGGTGTAATATCTTCGATAGTAGGGCATTCGCACCATAGGAATATACCGCCCTCAGGCACTACCCACTTAACTTTACCCTGTGGGAAATATTTTTCCATTGCACTGACCATTGCGGCACATTTCTTTCCGTAAAGCTCTCTGTTCTTTGCAATGTACTTATCTATATCGTACTTCTTCATAAATTCCACACACATAAGCTGTGTAATCATCGGTGTATGTACGTCATTTACCTGCTTTAGCATTTCAATCTTTTCCGCAAGCGGTGCAGGTGCTACAATGTAGCCAAGACGCATACCCGGTGAAAGAATTTTTGAGAATGAGCCTGCATAAACAACTCTGTCCTCTGTATCAAGCGACTTGATTGTCGGCACGTCCTCACCTGCAAAACGCAAGTCACCGTAAGGATTGTCCTCAAGGATTAGCACGTCATACTTTGATGCGATTTCAAGCATACGCTTTCTCTTCTCTAGCGACATTGTACAGCCTGTCGGATTTTGGAATGTAGGAATTGTGTAAATCATCTTTACACCGTCCGTATTCTTCAGAGTTTCTTCAAGCTCGTCCATATTCATACCGTCAGCCTCAACAGTAACGCCGACAAGTTCAGCCTCATATGTTCTGAACGCATTAAGACTTCCTATAAAGCTTGGACTTTCAACGATAACCTTGTCACCCTTGTTTAAAACAGCCTTTGCAGTAAGGTCAATACCTTGATTTGCACCTGTCATAATAAGAATTTCATCATTTTCACCGACTGAATTAACTTTTTCCGCACGCTTTCTTGCACAGTCTTTCATTTTCGGATAGCCGTCTGTTGTACCGTACTGCAAAGCAAGAGTAGGGTTTGTCATAAGAATTTTACCCGCAATTTTTGAAAGTTCGTCACCCGGGAACAATTCAGACGCAGGGTTTCCTCCTGCAAGTGAGATAATCTCAGGATCAGCCATACGCTTGAACATTTCACGAATGGCACTGCCTTTCATCGTCTTAACTCTGTCAGCCATAAATTTTGTATATTCCATTTTTCAAAACTTCTTTCTATTTATTAATTTTCTTCCATGAATCTTTTAATGCAACAGTTCTGTTGAAAACAGGCTTTTCAGGTGTTGAATCTTTATCAACGCAGAAATATCCCAATCTAAGGAATTGGAACTTATCTCCTACACTTAGATTTGTCAAATTGCTTTCAAGTTTTGCATTTTTAAGAACTATCATAGAATCTTTGTTAAGATTGTCTGTAAAGTCATTTACGCCTGTTTCGTCAGACGGATTTTCAACCGTAAACAATCTGTCGTAAAGACGTACTTCCGCGTCTATTGCGTGTGCGGCACTTACAAAGTGAATTGTACCCTTTACCTTACGTCCGTCAGGTGAGTCACCGCCGCGTGTTTCGGGATCGTATGTGCAGTGTACAGCAATAATATTGCCGTCCTCGTCCTTTTCACAGCTTGTGCAAGTAACGTAATACGCACTTTTTAGTCTTACTTCTCTGCCGGGTGAAAGTCTGAAATACTTCTTCGGAGCGTCCTCCATAAAGTCGTCTTCTTCTATATAAAGTTCACGCGAAAATTCTACTGTTCGCTTACCCATTTCAGGATTTTCAGGATTAACTTCAACTTCAATCTGTTCAACCTTATCTTCAGGATAATTGTCGATTATAAGTTTAATCGGTCTTAAAACCGCCATTGCTCTCGGTGCTTTCTTATTCAAATCTTCTCTTATACAAGCCTCAAGCAAAGCAAAGTCAACAACGCTGTTTGCTTTTGAAACACCGATTCTTTCACAGAAATCACGAATAGCCTCAGGTGTGTAACCGCGTCTGCGCATACCGCAAAGTGTTGACATTCTCGGATCGTCCCAACCCGACACAATATTTTCACGAACAAGTTTCAGACAACGTCTTTTACTTGTAAGCGTATAGTTAAGATTCATTCTTGCAAACTCAATCTGTCTTGAAGGGCTTTCATAGCCGACTTCTTTTAATACCCAATCATAAAGCGGTCTGTGATCCTCAAATTCAAGTGAGCAAAGCGAATGAGTAACACCCTCAACAGTATCTGAAATAGGATGTGCAAAGTCATACATAGGATAAACTACCCACTTATCACCCGTTCTGTGATGATGTGCACGAAGTATTCTGTAAATAATCGGGTCACGCATATTTAGGTTAGGTGACGCCATATCGATTTTTGCTCTTAGTACCTTTGCACCGTCAGCAAATTCACCATTTGTCATTCTCTCGAACAAATCAAGGTTTTCTTCAATCGTTCTTTCTCTGTACGGACTGTTCTTACCGGGAGTTTTAAGAGTACCTCTGTACTCTCTTATTTCTTCTGGTGACAAATCGTCAACATATGCCTTACCCTTTTTGATAAGTTTTACAGCCGCCGCATAAATATCGTCAAAATAATCAGACGCATAAAGCACCTTGTCCCACTTAAAGCCAAGCCACTTTATATCCTCCATTATTGCGTCAACGTATTCTGTATCTTCCTTTGTAGGGTTAGTATCGTCAAGACGCAAGTTACATTTTCCGTTATACTTTTCAGCCATACCAAAATCTATGCTTATAGCCTTTGCGTGTCCGATATGAAGATAACCGTTAGGTTCGGGAGGAAAACGTGTTTGTACATGGTCGTACACTTTTTCCTCAAGGTCTTTGTCTATTGCTTCTTCAATAAAATTTCTGCTGAATATTTCTTCCATATATCTTTATCCCCTTAAACTTTCTATTGCTTCGTCAAATCTCTTCATCACTTCGTCCTTACCAAGCACTTGAAGTATTTCGTAAAGGTCCGGAGTATTTCTTCTGCCTGTTGCCGCAACACGAATAACGCCTGCGACATCACCGACATGTCCCTTATATGAATCAGGGTCTTTTTTATAAACCTTAGGTGCTTTAGCATAACCTATTGTTTCCGCCATATCTCTTACCTGCGGGAACCAATCGTCGCTGCTGACGTTTTCGTCGTAAATCTGCTTGTAAAGTTCAAGTATTTCTATCATATCATCATTTGAAAGATTATCCGGGAAATCAAATTTTCTGTCCCAAAGCTCCGAATAGAAATACGAAACGTAATTTTCAACGTCTGTCCAAGCCGAAATATCTTTACGCGGTTTTGCGTTTCCACGCTCTATCGCAAATATTGCCTTTGCATATTCTTCGTCATCAACAAGAAGTTTATATAGTTTCTTATTGTTTTCCTTTGCCCAATCAGTAACCATTTCATAAACTTCTTCCGCACTCAAACGGCAAATATAGTTTTTGCTTACGTCCGCAAGCTTAACCATATCGAAAAGTGCGCCTGCTTTACTCATTTTCGAGAACGAAAACTTAAAGTTGTCTATATCCTCATTAGGATTTGCAAGACGCCAGTCTTCATAATTTGAATTGGCAAGCGTCATTAAGTATTCCCAAATTGCACCTTTCGGATAACCGACCTCACTGTAATAGCTTACTGCCGCCTCAGGGTCTTTTCTCTTTGAAAGTTTACGCTTACCGCCGTTTTCCTCTTTCATAATAGGCGAAATGTGTGCATACTTAGGCGGTTTTAAACCGCATAGCCAGAACAACTGCAAATGTATCGGCACTGATGAAATCCATTCGTCACCACGAATAACGTGAGTTGTACGCATTAAATGGTCATCAACAACGTGAGCAAAGTGGTATGTAGGAGTTCCGTCCTTTTTCAAAAGTACAACGTCAAGAATATTTTCAGGCATTTCAATTTCGCCCTTGATAACATCCTTAAACTTAATTCTCTTGTCTTCCTTACCAGGTGACTTCAATCTTACAACGTATTCATCGCCGTTTTCAATTCTCTTTTGTGCCTCTTCAACAGTGATGTCGCGATACTTTGCAAATTCACCGTACACACCCGGAAGTAATTTTTCACTTTCCTGCTTTTCTCTGATTGTTGCAAGTTCTTCTTCCGTCATAAAGCACGGATATGCAAGTCCCTGCTCAACAAGCGACTTAACATATGCCTGATATATATCTTTTCTCTTACTTTGAGTATATGGACCGTATGCACCCTTTTCGTCAGTTTCTGACAGCATACCCTCATCGATTTCTATACCGAAATCGTTAAGTCCCTTTACTATAAGGCTTACACCGTTTTCAACCTCACGTTTTTTATCGGTATCTTCGATTCTAAGATAGAATACACCGTTTGTTGACTTTGTCGCTGTCTTTCCGATAAATGCGGCAAACAATCCGCCGAAATGCAAAAATCCTGTCGGACTTGGTGCAAAACGAGTTACAACCGCACCCTCTTCAAGATTTCTTTTGGGATACATTTGTTCGTAATCGTCGGGAGTTTTTGTTATATTCTTGAACAAAAGATCTGCCATTTGTTTATTACTGTCCATTTTTTTATTAATTCCTTTCATTATAGCTAATATACCTATTCTATATTATTATACCTAAAATGAACTCTAATATCAATGGTTTTTGGGAATTTTTTTCGCATAAAGCAAAAAAATCAGAGTATAACAGAATGTTATACTCCGATTTAATAATTTCATTAATTTATTTTGTCCAAAACTTCGTCATTTACGGTAACTTTTATACCGTATTCGTCAGCCCATTTTTGAACTTGTTCGTAAAATGCGTTGTTCTGCATTGTAGTATTGATAGTTTCCGCCTCATTTTCATATTCTTCTTCAAAACATTCCTGTGATTCGTCAAGCGGCAATCGTTTTATTACATAATATCCCGAATCGGACTGAACAAGTGTAAATTCGTCGGCTTTTATCGAATCAACACCTTCTTCAAATTCTACGCCTGTTTCGTTATCGGTGAAAATATATCCGTTTTCATCGGAATCGTTTGCGGTATTCGGCGAATAATCGCTTATAAGCGTATCAAAATCTTCACCGTTTTGTGCTTTTTCCAAAACTTCTTCCGCTGTTTTCTTTGCCTCTTCCTTTTTGTCGTCCGATACTTCATCACCGGTTTGTGAGTCGATAGTCGAAATCAACACATACTTGACACGTCTGTAATTTTCTTTAAAATATTCACGCAATTCATCTTCCGTAAATGTAGGTGTTTCCGTTTGTTTCTTCAACGCGTCCGTATAGTAGCTTACCGACGCAAGCTTATCAATATAATCATCAGTCAGGTTATTGTCCTTTAAAAACTTCTTATATCCGCCCTCACGGTCATAAGAATCTTTTATCGACTTTTGATAATCCTTTAATTTAGACTGTGTGTCACTGTCAAGCTTTATATCCATTGCCTTTGCAACTTCAACGATAAGCTGGTTTCTTTGGCAGTATTCAAGCGATGATTTTTTCGCCTGACCCATATTGTAATTTTCCTTATATGTGTTCATATAATAGTTAAATTCACTCTCGGTAATCTGTGTATCGCCGACAGTCATAACAATCGGATTGTCGCTATTTGCACTTTGACCGCAGGCACTCAACATCATCACGCTTGCCAATGCCACTGCCGCAAGTTTTGTATATTTCATATGTCTTTCTCCTTAAAATCTTATGATTTTATTATACTATCTTTTTCGGCACTTTGCAATTCCTTTATTGTACTTAACAAATTATTTACAATATTCAAGATTTTCTTATATTCACCCTTAATCGCATAGCTTATGACAGGTTTGTCGCCCGACAACAGCTTTATGCGTTTAGGGAACATTTTATCAAGTCCCATAATAAGATTTGCGTCAACGTAATTCTCGCCGAATTTCATCAAAAGATTGTCACCGCTCTGTGCTATTTCATATATACCACATTCTTTGGCATACGTTTTAAGCGACGCAACTTCGATAATATTTTGTACGGCTCTCGGTATATCACCGAATCTGTCGATAAGTTCGTCCTCGATTTCAAACTTATCGTCCTCCGTTTCGATTGCCGCGATTTTCTTGTATATATCAATACGTTGATTGTGGTTTCTGATATAGCTTTCAGGTAAATATGCGTCAATATTTATATCAATCGCAACGTCCTGTACATCGTCAATCTTAATGCCCTGTGCCTCATCAACGCTTTCTTTCAGCAATTTACAGTACATATCGTAGCCGACCGCGTCCATATGTCCGTGTTGTTCAGGTCCTAAAATATTTCCCGCACCTCTGATTTCAAGGTCACGCATTGCGATTTTAAATCCCGAACCGAATTCGGTAAATTCCTTTACCGCACGAAGTCTTTTTGACGCAATATCCGATAATATCTTATCTCTGTGATACGTCAAATACGCATATGCCGCACGATTTGAACGTCCGACACGTCCTCTTAACTGATAAAGCTGTGAAAGTCCCATTTTATCGGCATTTTCAATTATAATCGTATTTGCATTCGGAATGTCAAGACCTGTTTCGATAATAGTCGTACAGACAAGTACGTCTGTTTTGCCGTTTACCATATCGTACATAATATCTTCAAGTTCGTCCTCTTTCATCTTACCGTGACCGACTGCAACGGTTATATCCGGGAACATTGAACGTATCCATTCCGCTTTTCTGTATATTCCCTGTACACGGTTATACAGATAAAACACCTGTCCTCCGCGTGACAGTTCATTTCTGACAGCGTCCGCTATAACTGCGGGATTGTCCTCCAAAACATACGTCTGTACAGGGTATCTGTTTTCGGGCGGTTCCGAAAGCACACTCATATCTCTTACACCCGTCATTGCCATATGCAAGGTACGCGGTATAGGCGTTGCCGTCATTGTCAGAACGTCTATATTTTGCTTTAATTCCTTTAACCGCTCCTTGTGTGCAACACCAAATCTCTGTTCCTCGTCTATGATAAGCAAGCCCAAATCTTTAAATTCCAAGTCCTTTGAAAGTATTCTGTGCGTTCCGATAATTATATCAATTTCGCCCGTTTTAAGTTTTTTCAAAATACGTTTTTGCTCGGAAGCTGTACGGAAACGCGACAGCATTTCAACCTTTATCGGAAAACTTTCCATACGTTTTAAAAACGTTTCGTAATGCTGCATTGCAAGAATTGTCGTAGGGCAAAGATATGCGACTTGTTTTGAGTCGCCGACCGCCTTAAATGCCGCACGAAGTGCAATTTCCGTTTTACCGAAACCAACGTCACCGCAAAGAAGTCTGTCCATCGGCTTTTGGCTTTCCATATCGCCTTTAACTTCTTCAATCGACCTTAACTGGTCGTCCGTTTCCTGATACGGGAACGTATCTTCAAAATCACGCTGCCAAGGTGTGTCTTCACTGTACGCAAAACCTTTTGCCCTCTCACGTTCCGCATAAAGTGCAACAAGTTTTTTCGCCAATTCTTCCGTTGACTGTTTTACTCTCTGCTTTGTCTTGTTCCATTCGTTACTGCCGAGCTTATTAAGTTTCAGCTTTTTATCGGTATTGCCGACATATTTATAAAGCAGATTAAGCTGGTCAATAGGAATATACAAAGAATCTGTGCCTTGATACTGAATTTTAAGGTAATCCTTTGTTATACCGCCGACAACCATTTTCTTTGTACCCATATATTGACCGATACCGTGCGTTTGATGTACAACATAGTCGCCTACGCTTATATCTGTGTAATTCTTAATTCTGTTTGCATTTTCAACTTTACGTCTTGAACGGCTTTTCTTTGTTTCAAAAATTTCTCTGTCGGAAACAAGCACAAAATTAATTTCGGGATACTCAAACCCCTTATTAAGTTCACCCTTTATTATAACGGTTTCGCCTTTATTGAAATTTGCTTTATTTGCGTCATCACCGATAAATCTCGCTCTTATCCCCTTGTCAACAAGCACACCTGCAAGGTTTTCGCCGCGACCTCTTGACGTACAAAGAATTGCGACAGTATAATTTTTACTTTGCCAATTCCTCAAATCTTCATACAAATACTCGATTTTACCGTGGAACGAAACAGTTGTTTTAGTTGTGAATGTTTCAAGGTGCTTGTATTTAAAGTCGGTTGACGAATGAGAAAGAACATCAAGCGATATAAGTTTTTTCGCCGACATTTCATGCACTTTATCGTGATATGAGCAATAAAAACTATCCTTTGCAGCACCGATTATTCCCTTTTCTTTAAGTTCGGCTACTACTTCGTTTTTCTCCCATTCAAACGTCTTGCCACGCTCGCTTATACGTTTCGGGTCAATTATAAACACAAGGTCATTATCCGAAAAATAATCGGTAATTGACGGTATTTTGTCATATACAAGCGATACATATTTGTCTATTGACGGGAAATATCTTACTTCCTTAAAGCTTTCTATATCCGATTCGGTTGTTTCGATAAAATAGCTTTCGTCACTCTTTTTACGTTTTGCACTTCTTATGCGTTTTTCAAGCTCTGCTATAATTCTGTCACGTTTTTCGTCAGTGATAACCGCCTCATTCGCCGTTGTCACACGTGCGAAGTCAATCTTATCAAGCGAACGCTGAGTATATGTGTCAAACTCTCTTATAGAGTCGGTTTCATCATCAAAAAATTCGATTCTGTACGGATTTTCGTTGCCGACAGGAAATATATCAAGTATTCCGCCGCGGATTGCGAACTGTCCCGCACCCTCAACGCTGTCCTCTCTTGAGTAACCCATTACAACAAGGTCCTCCGTCAGTTTTTCAAGATTAAACGTTTTTCCAAGCTCAAAATCTATACAAAGGCTCTCAAATTCTTCTTTATCGCAAGTATACTGCAGAATTGCGTCAAGGCTTGTCACAACTATATAATCGCCGCCGCTTACAAGTTTCTGTATAACGGAAATTCTTGCGTGCTCGTTCTGATGACCGGAGGTTTCGATATTATAGAAAATATATTCCTTTGTCGGAAAATACAAGACATTATCCGAATACAATTCCATATCCGAATAAAGTTTTCTCGCCTCCATATCACTGTAACACACAACAAGCGCAGAGGATTTATTTTCATTTTTCAGCGAATAAATAAGCTGTCCCTGAGCCGATTCAACTATTCCCGCAACAGAAACAGGCGTATTATTAAGATTTTCTACTATGCCTTTATACGGTGCATAATCGTTTAAAATATCAGAAAAATTCATATTTACAGCCTTTCTGCCCACAACCGTTCTTTACACACCTTGTCGTGGACGGACAAAATGCACTTTTTTATTTGCCGTTATACTTATTCATCGCAGACTGTACACCGTTTTTGATAATCTCCGCAACGGCTTTTTCCGCTTTAACTATTGCGTCCTCCATTACAGGAATTTCTTCCTTTGTAAATCTGCCGAGTACAAAGTCTGCCAAATCATAATCTTCGTGTTTCGGTGCACCGACACCCATTTTTACTCTTGGGAATGTATCGCTGTTTAGACGGTATATTATAGATTTAAGTCCGTTGTGACCGCCGGCACTTCCTTTCGGTCTTACTCTTATTCTGCCTACATCAAGAGATATATCGTCATTGATTACAATAATATTTTCAGGCGGTATTTTATAAAACTGTGCCATTTCACCGACTGAATCACCGCTTAAATTCATATATGTCTGCGGTTTTACAAGGTACACCTTTTCACCGCTTATTGTCGCCTCACCGTACACCGCTTTAAACTTTAATTTGGTAAGTTTTGCACCGTACTTATCCGCAATATAGTCTATTGTGTGAAATCCGATATTATGACGTGTCATATCGTACTGCTTACCCGGATTTCCAAGTCCCACTATTAAATACATTGGTATAATCTCCTCTTTACGTCCAAAAAGGGCAGATAATTTATCTGCCCAAATATCTTTAAAACTCATATTACTTACGTTTATCCTTCCAACCCTCTTTATTAACCTGTCTTGCACGCGCGATAGACAAGCTATTTTCAGGAATATCTTCTGTTATTGTCGAACCTGCGGCAATATAAACGCCGTCACCGACATTAATCGGCGAAACGAAGTTTGTATTACAGCCTACAAAGCAATCGTCACCGATTGTTGTTCTGTATTTCTTCTTACCGTCATAGTTACACGTTACAGTACCACAGCCGAAGTTTACCCTTTTACCGACATCGCTGTCGCCGATGTATGTAAGGTGAGAAATCTTTGTACCGTCGTCAATATTTGAATTTTTAAGTTCGACAAAATCGCCGACTTTAACTTCCTTACCCACATGACAATTAGGTCTGATATACGCAAAAGGTCCTACGTGTGTACCCTCGTCAACTTCCGATTCAAGTATAACTGAGCTTAACACGTCAACGCCGTCATGTATAACCGCTCTGTCAAGCATACTTCCCGAACCGATAACGCAGTCAGAGCCGATTTTTGTACCGCTCTTTATTGTGACGTTCTGACAAATTTCAGTATCATTGCCGATTTCAACGCCGTCTTCGATATAAACGCTTTCAGGATTACGCATTGTAACACCGTTTCTCATATGGTATTCATTAATACGCTTTTGCATAATCTTCTCGGCTTCATTAAGCTGTACTCTGTCGTTTATACCTCTGATTTCGTCATTGTCCGAAATTGCGTAACCGCCGATTTTCTTACCGGCACTTAGAAGTATTTCAAGAGTATCTGTAAGGTAATATTCGCCTTGTGCGTTGTTCGGAGTAATCTTATCAAGTGCATATACAAGCGACTGTGCGTCAAAAACGTACATTCCCGAATTTACTTCGTTTATTTTCTTTTCTTCTTTACTTGCGTCCTTTTGCTCAACGATTTTCAAAACAGAACCGTCATTATCTCTTACAATTCTTCCGTAACCTGTCGCATCGTCAAGAATTGCGGTTATAACAGTTGCTTGATTGCCGTTATTTTTGTGATATTCAATAGCCTTGTTTATTGTTTCGGCAGTTATAAGAGGAGTGTCACCGTTTAGAATAACAACCTCGCCCTTTGAATTTTTTATAACGTCGATAGCTTGCATAACTGCGTGACCTGTACCTTTTTGTTCAGCCTGCAACGCAAATTCGCACACATCGCCGAGTACCTCTTTAACCGTTTCAGCCTTATGACCGACAACCGCGCAAACCTTGTCCGCACCTGCTGCCTCAGACGCGTCAATAACCCACTTTGAAAGCGGTTTACCGCATACTTTATGAAGTACCTTCGGCATTTTCGACTTCATTCTTGTTCCCATTCCTGCCGCTAAAATTACACTTGTAAACATAAATAACTCCTCTCAAAAACACTTATAAATCCATTTTTGATGTAACTTCCATATCGTGATGTATCTGTTCAATAAGTTTATCTACACCGTCAAATTTTATAACACCCCTAAGTTTTTTCGCAAAACTCACGCGTATATATTCTCCGTAAATATCCTCGTCAAAATCAAGGATATGACTTTCCACTGTCAATTTTCTTGCACCGAATGTCAGATTTTTTCCGACATTAACAACGCATTTCAAACGCTTTCCACGCACATACGTTATACCTGCGTAAACACCCTCTTCGGGAAGTGCCATATTCACGTCATAATCAACATTCGCAGTCGGAATACCCATTTTTCTGCCGTTCTGCAAACCTTTCACAACATTGCCTTCAATGCAATAACGTCTGCCCAAAAAACGTTCCGCTTTTTCCATATCACCGGCTTTTATAATGCTCCTTATGTATGTACTCGAAACGATTTTTCCGTCAAGCTTTATAACGTCCGTAACAAACACTTTAAATCCGTATTTCTCGCCAAACCATTTTAAAAGTTTAACGTCACCTTGTGCTTTGTAGCCGAAACTGTAATCATATCCGACACAAACAGCCTTTATATGAAGATTTTCAACAAGATACTGTACAAATTCTTCGGGAGTTTTTTTCATAAACTCCTTATCAAATTTCTCCATATACACAAAATCGGGCTTTTCACGTTCCAAAAGCTCCAACTTTGCCTCATTCGGCGTTATAAGCTCAATCTTATGCCCAACAACGTCATTTGTGTTTTCTTCAAACAACAGCACACCGCTTTTTAAGCCGTTTTCTTTTGCATATTTAATACCGTTTCTGATAATCGTCATATGAGCGATATGAAGTCCGTCAAAATTTCCGAGTGCAACAACCGTACCATCGTAATCTGTTTTATCACGGAATATCTTCATTTATATCGCCCCCTTAATTCCAGAAAGATTTTTCAAGTTTTAATTTGCCGTCTGTAATCTTTGATATACACAAAAATTTATTTTTTTCGTCATACACGCGGTAAGATTGTCCCTCTTTACCGCTGTACGTCATCTGTACACCGTTCGTAACGCTTTTAACTTGCTTTGGGTTAAGTTTAATTTTAGGATATTCCTCAAACATTCTGTCAACGGGAATTATGATTTTTTCAAGCTCGCCGTTGTTTTTCAATGTTTCGATTTCCTTTAGAGTGTGGCTTTCTTCTATCGTAAACGGTCCTGTTTTTGTACGTCTTAATGTGTTCATATACGCACCGACGTGCAGTTTCATACCTATATCCTCGCAAAGTGTTCTGATATATGTACCTTTTGAACACGAAACGTCAATAGTCACACGTTCGCCGTTAATTTCAAGTATATCAATAGAATTTATCGTCACCTTACGGCTTTTCCTCTCAACTTCGATACCTTTTCTTGCAAGTTCGTAAAGTTTCTTGCCGTTTTGCTTTATCGCAGAATACATAGGCGGTATCTGCTCGATTTCACCGACAAAGCTCATTATAGCTTGTCTGATTTCATCTTCACTGCAAGTCACTTCACACTCCGTAAGCACTTCACCGTCAGCATCCTGCGTATCGGTCGTCATACCAAGCACAAACTCAGCTCTGTAACACTTGTCCGACAAAGTAAGCATATCCGCAACCTTTGTTGCAGAGCCGATACAAACAGGCAGCACGCCAGTTGCCTCAGGGTCAAGCGTTCCCGTATGTCCAACCTTTTTTATACCCGTCATCTTACGCATAACATAAACCATATCATGCGAAGTACGTCCCAAAGGCTTATCTATTATAATTATACCGTTCATTATAATCTCCGTTAAATTATTTTATCCAAAGCTCTTTTGCAAGCGTCGATAACAGCCCTTTCGGCTTTTTCGGTTGAATCGAAATCCAAAGTCGCACCTGCCGCTTTAATATGACCGCCGCCGCCGAACTTCATTGCAACTTCCGCAACGTCGGCTTTACCGTTTGAACGCAAATTAAGTCTGAAACCGTTGTTTGTACGTTTTATGCAAACCGCAATTTCAGTACCCTCAATTCTTCTCGGAATATCAACCAAATTCGGAATATCTTCCTTACCCATTCCGTACTTTGCACCGATTTTTTCATCGGTAATTACCGCTTTAATTTTACCGTCTGCATATTCCTTGATATTTTCGGTAATTTCTGCTTTTAATTTCGCCGCCGCAAGCGACTCACTGTCAAAAAGCAGTCTTGCCACTTCCGCATGGTCAAAATCATATTCCAAAAGGTTTGCCGCCGTACGCATTGTTTTAGACGTAACGTTACTGTACTTAAAGCAACCCGTATCGGAGCATATTGCCGTATACAAATCCTTGGCAATATCATTATCCAATTCAATGCCCATTTTTTCAAATAAAGCATACAAAATTTCACCTGCCGCAGCCGCTTTACCGTCAACATAATTTGCATCGGCAAAATTAGTGTTTGTCAAGTGATGGTCAATATTTATTGAATTATTTATTTCTTCAAAGAGGGACTTTCTCTCTGCTATACGTCCCAAATCACCGCAGTCAATGCACGCGCAAAGGTCGTGATTATGTTTCATACCCTCTTGATACAAAACATAATCATCACCTATAAATGCCAATCTTGACTCAATTCTTCCGTTTACATATACGGTCGCCTCTTTACCCAACTTTCTCATAACCTTTGCAAATGCAAAGCATGAGCCGATTGTATCCGGATCCTCATTCAAATGAGTAAGCACTGCTACGGATTTTGCCTCCATTATCTTATCAATAACAGCCTGCATAACTAATCCCCTTTATTTCTTGTTTATATTATTAAGAAGTCTTTCGATATTTGCACCATGCTCGATTGAATCATCAAGTTCAAACACAAATTCCGGCGTATATCTTAAATCAATTCGTTTACCCAATTCACGTCTTATAAAGCCGGCGGCACTCTTTAAGCCCTGCATAGCTTTTTTCTTCGTTTCTTCATCGCCCATAACGGAAATATATGCCTTTGCATATCTCAAATCGTTTGTCACATTTACAGTAACAACGCTCGTCATAAGCGGAATACGCGTATCTTTTAATTCACGAATTATATTTGCAAGTTCACGCTTAACTTCTTCATTGATTTTGTCAATTCTTGCCATATTTATTCCTCTCCGATGAATGGCTGAATTTCAGCCAATAACTATCTTTCTATTTCTTCCATAACAAAACATTCGATAGTATCGCCCTCTTTAATATCGTTGAAGTTTTCAACACCAATACCACATTCAAAGTTTTCCGCAACTTCTTTTGCGTCATCTTTAAATCTCTTTAGAGAATTTATAGTACCCTCGTGAACTATGATACCGTTACGAACGATACGAATTTCAGCATTACGCTGAATTTTGCCTTGTGTTACATAACAACCTGCGATAGTACCCACGTTTGACACCTTGAATGTCTGACGTACTTCCGCATAACCGATAACGACTTCCTTAAATTCAGGGTCAAGCATACCCTTCATAGCAGCCTCAATTTCTTCGATTGCCTGATAAATAACTCTGTAAAGTCTTATATCAACTTCATTCTGTTCAGCCGACGCAAGTGCACCTGCGTCAGGTCTTACGTTAAAGCCGACAATGATAGCATTTGACGCATTTGCAAGCATTACGTCAGATTCGTTAATCGCACCTACACCGCCGTGAATTGCTCTTACTCTGACTTCATCGTTAGACAATTTTTCAAGTGACTGTTTAACAGCCTCAACGCTACCTTGTACGTCAGCCTTGATGATAACGTCAAGCTCTTTCATGTTACCCTCGTCAATCTGGCTGAACAAGTTATCAAGTGATACTTTAACAACTTGATTAAATTTATTTTCTTGAAGTTCCTGTTTTCTCTGTTCAGCAACGTCACGTGCAAGTTTTTCGTTTTCAACGACCATAAATGTGTCGCCACCCGACGGTGCCTCCGACAAGCCAAGAATTTCAACCGGTGTTGACGGCGGTGCAGTCTTAACACGTCTGCCCTTATCGTTTACCATCGCACGAACTCTGCCGACAGCTGTTCCGGCAATTACAAAATCACCGACTTTAAGTGTACCGTTCTGTACAAGAACAGTCGCAACAGGACCTCTGCCCTTATCGATTTCAGCCTCGATTACAGTACCTTGCGCATCTCTGTTAGGGTTAGCCTTTAGCTCCTGCATATCTGCAACAAGAAGTACCATTTCCAAAAGTCCGTCAATGTTAATTCTCTTTTTAGCCGAAATTTCAACGCAGACAGTATCTCCGCCCCATTCTTCAGGTACAAGATCGTACTCGACAAGCATTTGCTTAACTCTTTCAGGGTTAGCACCGTCTTTATCAATCTTGTTAATTGCAACAACGATTGTAACACCTGCCGCTTTTGCATGGTTAATAGCCTCGATTGTCTGTGGCATAATACCGTCATCAGCCGCAACAACAAGTATTGCAACGTCAGTTACCTGTGCACCTCTCGCACGCATTGTTGTAAACGCTTCGTGACCCGGTGTATCAAGGAATGTTATAAGTCTGTCGTTTAGTTTAACGCTGTAAGCACCGATATGCTGTGTAATACCGCCAGCCTCTGTGTCTGTTACGCTTGTGTCACGGATTGCGTCAAGAAGTGATGTCTTACCGTGGTCAACGTGACCCATTACAACAACTACAGGAGGACGCGGAACAAGATCTTCCGGCTTATCTTCTTCCTCGGTTTCAATCATAAGCATATCTTCTTTTGTAAGAACAACTTCCTGTTTAACTTCAATACCGAAATCGTCACCGATAAGCTGTGCTGTTTCAAAGTCGATAGCTTGGTTTTGTGATGCCATAACTCCAAGCATCATAAGTTTTTTAACAACTTCTGCCGATGTCTTACCCATCTTAGACGCAAATTCACCGACTGTAATTGTTTCAGGGATTTCAACCTCTGTTATAACCTTAGCCTTTATTTCCTTTTTAGGCTGTTGGTTCTTTTCCTTTTCACGACGGTTTTTGCCGCCCTTTTTATTTTTAGCTTTACCGCCCTTTTTATCCATCTTGATATTATCAGGAACCATATCTTCAATACGTTCACGGGATTCTATTGTATCAAGTTCAACAGTTGATTGACGGGTATCAACATAACGTTTCTTTTCCTCCGTCTTTACAACATACTCTTCTTCCGTATTGGTATGGTCGATATTGCTCAAGTCAATTCTTTGACCCGACTGTTTCTTTGCAACTTTCTTATGCTTTTCTTGCTTTTGCTTTTCTTCTTTCTTTTCAGCCTTTGTTTCAGTCTTAACTTCGGCTTTTACCTCTGCTTTTTCTTCAGTCTTTTTAACTTCTTTAACAGATTTTTCTTCTGCTTTTTTTTCTTCTTTCTTAGCAGGTTTTTCAGCCTTTTCTTCTGTTTTCTTTGCAGGCTTTTTCGACGATTTTTCTTCGTCATTGCCGTCTTCGCTTGCTTTCTTCAAAGCCGCCTCACGCATTTCGCGAATTTCTTCATCTGAAACTTGGTTCATCTCCGTATAAATATCGAAAATCAAACCGATAGTTTCTTCGTCAACCACGCTTGCCGAACTCTTTAGTTCTACTCCGAATTCCGCAAGTTTAGCTATTATATCCTTATTTGTAATCTTTAGATTTTTTGAAATCTCACCTAATTTTATCTTATCTGCCATATTTGCATCACCCTTTCTCCATGTCCCAGAGGGATTAGTCGTTTAATCTATCTAAAATTGCTTTCGCAAAATTGTCGTCATTCACGGAAACTACCGCACGGTTGTCTGCTCCTGTAAACTTGCCAAGCTCTGCCTTACTTCCCGCCTCAACAAATTTCGTTTTATAAAATTTGCATGAATCGGTTATTGATTTTTTTGTATTATCAGATGCGTCACACGCTACTATAATAAGCTTTGAAACACCGCTTTTAACGGCTTTTGAACATATATCTTCACCTGTCTGCACCTTACCGGCTCTTTTTGCCAAGCCGAGCATACCTAAAAATTTGTTGTTCAAATCAATTCCTCCGCCGCTTTATATAGTTCCTTTGGGACGGCACATTTAAAATGACGCTCAATCCCTCTTTTTTTCTCCGCATTTCGAATACAGTCTATATTCTTGCAAATATAAGCACCACGTCCGAACAATTTTTTATCACAGTCGAATTTAATCTCACCTGTTTTGTTGTCACGAACCAATCTTATAAGTTCATTTTGCGGATACATTTTTCTGCACGCAACGCACATCCTTTGTGGTATGTGCTTCATATATATTAGTCCTCCGCACTGATGTCTATTTTCCAGCCTGTAAGTCTTGCTGCAAGACGTACATTCTGACCTGCTCTGCCTATTGCAAGCGAAAGCTGATATTCAGGTACAACAACGTGTGCACTCTTTTCCTCTTCGTTGATTTCAGCTGAAATAACCTTGGCAGGACTTAAACTTGCCGCAATAAATTCGGCAGGGTCTTCGCTCCACTTAACTATATCAATCTTTTCATTCTTCAATTCTTCGCCGATATTCTGAACTCTTATACCCTTCGGTCCGATACAAGCACCTTGTGCGTCAACGTTAGGATCGTTTGAATAAACGGCAATCTTTGTTCTTGAACCGCCCTCACGTGCAATGTTCTTTATCTCAACAATACCCTCGGCAATTTCAGGTACTTCTGCCTCAAACAACTTTTTAACAAGTCCCGGATGAGTTCTTGAAACTATAATTTGTGTACCCTTTGTTCCGCTTTTCACTTCGCTCACATAGCATTTAAGCACTTGACCTACTTCATATGTTTCACCGATTGGCTGTTCTTTTTCAGGCAGCATTGCTTCGATTTTGCCGATGTCAATAAATACGTTTCCTTTTTCTATCCTCTCGATTGTTCCCGAAACTATGTCATTTGTCTTTTCGGTGTATTCACTGTAAATTATTCCTCTTTCAGCCTCTCTTATTCTCTGCGTAACAACTTGTTTTGCAGTCATTGCACTGATTCTGCCGAAATCTTTCGGTGTTACTTCTATATTTACCATATCACCGATTTGATAATTACCGTTGATTGCTCTTGCGTCCTCAAGTGAAATTTCTTCAAATTCGTCATATACAAGGTCAACAACTTCTTTCTTTGCAAATACCTTTACAGTTCCGCTTTCTCTGTCTATTGAAACCTCAACGTTTTGTGCTGAATAAAAGTTTTTCTTATATGCCGCAACAAGAGCCGCTTCAAGAGCGTCTATAAGCACCTCTTGACTTATGCCCTTTTCGTTACAGATTTCCGTAAGAACCTCAAATAATCCCTTTTCCATTTTTATAAATCTTCCTCTCTAAAACTTAAATGATAATCTTATATAAACTGCTTGCTTAACAGGTATTTCTTTCACTTCCCCATCAAGTTCAACAAATGCTGTTTTATCCTTGTAATCCTTTAAAACGCCTGTAAATTCCTTTACGCCGTTTTCTGCTTTGTAAAGCTTTACGTCAACCTCTCTGCCGATATAATAAAGAAATTCCCGTTCCTTTGTAAGTTTTCTGTCTGCCCCCGGTGACGAAACTTCAAGCGTATAATTTTCTTCAATAAAATCTTCCGCGTCAAGAAGTTTCTCTACTGCCTTTGAAAACAATTCACATTCATCTATACCAATTCCGCCCTCTTTGTCAATATAATAGCATAGCGAATAAGTGTCGTCGGCTTTTTTGTATGTCACATCAACAATATATACATTTTGTTTCTGTGCAATTTGTTCTCCGAGTTCAAGTGCTCGGATTTCTGTTCCGTTAGCCATTTGTACCTCCGTAACTTTTCAAAAAATCTTTTCATATAAATATGAAAGAGTGGGTAAACCCACTCTTTCTGAATATAGTATATTCCGCTTTAAAAGATATTATATCACATAAATCCAACAATTTCAAGACTTTTTTGTGATTTTATCTTTATTATTCATCACTGCCGTCATTGCTTTCACTGCTACTGTATTCAGAACTCGAAGATTCACCGTTTGATTCTTCGCTTGATTCATATCTTTCACCTGTACTCTCGTGAGAAGAACTTGATGTTCCCGTACTTTCTTCGGCCGTTTCATGATTTGATGACGAACCGGATGATGAGTTTGATGAACCGGATGATGAGATTGATGAACTGTTTGAGGTACCTGAGCTTGATGAACCCGAAGTTCCCGATGAACTGTATGATGAATTTGAACTTCTGCTTTTTGAGTTTGATGAATTGGATGAATTTGAAGTGTTTGACGAGCTTGATGATATACCGCTTGATGAAGAACTACCGCTCTCTCTTGTAGCATTTTTAGGATTGTCTGTTGTTATATTATCTGCAGGATAACCGAACACATCTTGTACCATCGTTCTGATTTCGTCCATATTAGGTATCCAAACGTCGCCGTTCGCTGAATCTGAACTATATTCACCAGGCAATGAATACGAATGAATATTCACGCTTGAGAAATCAGCCAAATATTTTGAATACTTAATAACTTCACTTACTGTAAAGTTTGTCTTAATTTCAGAGCTTATATCCTTGAATATTGAAGGAATTTTCAAAATCAAAGATGCATTAACCTTTTGGTCTACAACAGCTTTCAGGAATTTCTGCTGCATTTCAACTCTGTCACTGTCACCGTTTACATAACCTTTAAATACACCGGTTGACGGATCGACATTACCGTGTCTGTAACGCATAAGCCATACAGCCTGCTGACCGTTCAGCTGATAATCTCCCGGCGGAAGATTTATATGCAGACTCTGTACAGGGTCATCATATACCATACCTACACCGTCGCCGTAAAGATCCGGAATTGTAAATTCAATAGGACCAAGTTCGTCTATAACGTGAGCAACAGCATCAAAGCTGAAATCAACATAGTAATTTATCGGAATACCCGTTATTCTCGTTACCGCCTCACAAGTTGCTGTCGCACCGCCGATTTCTCCGCTTTCATCCACAAATGCGTGTGCGGCGTTAATTTTTTGATAACGGTTTCCTATATACATTTTTGTATCACGAGGAATTGAGAGCATATTCACTTCTTTTGTTTCGGTATCAAAACTTGCAAGCATTATTGCGTCTGTTCTCAAGCCGTCAACGTCAACGCCCATAAGTAAAACGTTTATCTTTCCGTCTGCCGCCTCAACAGTCGAAGTGTTGTCCACTGCTTCCTCATTGTTTGAGCCCGAAAAGTCAATTCCCATACAGACAGCTGCCACGGCAATAATCACTGCGAGTGATATTCCAAGCACTTGAAAATATCTTTTTACATTAAATTTAACTTTCACTCTGTAACCTCCAAAAATATTCATCTATGTTTCAAAAAAATACAATATATTTTAATTATACCATTCAAACTTACTCTCGTCAATAGAAAAAACACTTTATGTTTTTAAACTATTTGTAAACTTTACATACATATCCAAAAGTCAAATTGCATTTCTGATAATCCATCAGCGCGCAAAAAGGGTGATATTTCCATACCACCCTTTAATTATTAACCCATATTAAATTTTTATACTAATGTACAATATATGAAATTTTGTTAGCTTTCAGATATTCTTCGGCATATGTGCCTTTTACACATGTCACGTTGATTTTTTCACAGCCGTCAAACGCTCCTACAGCAATATATTCAACGCTCTTTGGCAAAACTACGGTTTTAAGATTTTTGCAATTTTCAAATGCTTTTATATCTATGGCTTTCGTGCCGTCAGGAATTACGATTTCCCTTAAATCTGTGTTTGAAAATGCTTTCACTCCGATTTCCTGTAATTTTTCGGGTAACTTGATGTTTTCAAGGCTTGTGCAGTCAGCAAATGTCATATCTTCAATCTTCATCACATTTTGAGGTATATTTATATCAGTAAGATTATCGCAACCTTCAAATGCTCCCCATTCGATATATGACACTGTTTCGGGAATTTCTATACCTTTCAACTCTTTGTTGTTTTTAAAGGCATCCGCTCCGATTCCCTCTACCGTCACACCTTCAAGTTCCTTTGGTATTACCGCATATTCGCCGAGATTATCCGCAGCTTTCAGAACAGCTTTCTCATTATGAACGGCATATGTCGCATATGATGAAGCGAATGCACTGATTTGAGTCATCATAACTATAAGCATAAGCGCCACAACTAACATTTTCTTCTTCATATTTGACACTCCCTTTCATTCATTTCCTGTTCTCTTTATAAGTCTATTATACGCCGTATGAATATTTATTACAACAACAGCAGACTTACAAAATTGTTTAAATGATTTAAGAAGTTGTTACAAATTGTTACAAAAAATTTTGTTTTATTTTGCATTCAAAAATACACCAAATTTGCGAAACCAAATCAAAGAAAAATATCAAATATTCCGTTCAAAAACGTTCAAAACAATATTATACAAAAAATCAGAGCAAGCTGTATACAGCTTGCTCTGATGTGGTGGGAGAGGATGGATTCGAACCATCGAAGTCGAAGACAACAGATTTACAGTCTGCCCCCTTTGGCCGCTCGGGAACTCTCCCATGTGTTAGGGATAAACAAAAGTTTATCCCTGTTTGTGGAGCTGGTGATGGGACTCGAACCCGCGACCTGCTGATTACAAATCAGCTGCTCTACCAATTGAGCTACACCAGCATCATATTTAAGAACATTATTTAAAAAGTGGTGGGAGTTACAGGGCTCGAACCTGTGACATCCTGCTTGTAAGGCAGACGCTCTCCCAGCTGAGCTAAACTCCCATACTTTTTGGTCGGGATGACAGGATTCGAACCTGCGGCCCTCTGGTCCCAAACCAGATGCGCTACCAAACTGCGCTACATCCCGACGTATGTTCTCTGCCGTTTTGCTCTCGCCAAACGACTTGTATATAATAGCAAAGATATTTAGTTTTGTAAACCTCGATTACAGTCGATTATGTTTGTTTTTTGCTAATTTTACTTTTGTATTCTCATTTTTACGTTCATTTTCTACTTTATTCATATTTTTTATAAAATTATAAATAACATAGAAAACAAGCACCAATCCGCCGTAACCGCAAAGTCTGTAAGCTGTATTTATAATTTTAGAAAAACCCGCACCGCTCATAGCAACCGCAATTACAGTCATAAAGAATACAACAACATTCTTCCCTATTTTTCTGCTTGCTATGTCAAGTACGTTAAATCCGTTTGATACATCTGTGGTAATGACCGCAAAGAAAAGCATTGTTCCGTAAATCGCCCCAAACACTTTGTTTTGTCTGAGAGCCATTGTGAGCATAGGTATTTCTCCGAGATTTATTTTGCCGTAATATATTTCAAGCACAGTCCATATAAGTAACATCATAACAAACAGCACCACTCCGGACATAACGCTTGCCAGTGCCGCCTCTTTCCTGTCCTGCAAAAAACGGCTCATACCCGCAAGAATTGCACCTGTTGTTATAAGATTGTATCCGGCATATGAAATACTTGAAACAGTCATTTTAACTTCATTTGAAAAAACTTGATGTTCTCGAAATCTCAATATATAGAAACAACAAAAAATGATACCGAAAATTATTATTGCACCCAAAATCGAATTTATCCCCATAATTTTTTTATTGT
>OLXW01000297.1_pt1 | contig 37156 bp, 30 predicted proteins | sample 1673551 | NCBI WGS metagenome assembly OLXW01 (sample SAMEA103958114, study PRJEB25191) | human gut metagenome | reverse complement strand
TCAGGGGCGCAGCTTAAATACATTGCTTTTCTATCTATGCTTATCGATCACACAAACAAAGCGTTAATCTATCCGAATTTGGATGGAGGAGCATTGAATCGGTTGAGTGACTTTTTTGATATTTTAGGAAGAATCGCATTTCCAATATTCATCTTCCTTCTCGTGGAAGGCTATTTCCACACAAAAAATAAATGGAAGTATTTAATTACACTTCTTGTATTTGGAGTAATATCAGAAATTCCTTTTGATATGTGTACAACAGCTACATTTTTTGAAGCCAACTGGAACAATATTATGTTTACGTTAGCCTTAGTGCTTGCCATGATCTGGCTGATTGATGTACTCAAGGAAAAGATGGCAGCATTGCCGAAAGCTTTATGGTATTTCGTATCATTTCTCATTGTGGCAGTATTGTGCTTTGCTGCAATGAATCTGGGATTAGATTATGAACACCATGCGGTGCTGATTGGATATTTCTATTATATTTTTCATGACCGACAGGCACTTGCGATTCCATTTTCCTATCTTTCCATGTTCAAAGAACCATGGGCTTTGCTTGGATTTGGCCTGACACTTACTTATAATGGAGAACGTGGAAAACAGAATAAGTGGTTTAATTATCTTTTTTATCCAGTACATTTGCTGATTTTAGGAATTATAAGAATGTGTCTTAAGATTTGAATATGAAATTTTAAAAAGGACTTTTCTTTTAAAATGAACGAAAAGTCCTCTTTTTGCGTAGATGACTGTTATTTCACAGCCCCTTTCTTTGTGTCTAAAGAAAAATAGAACAAATCAGTCTGAGAACGCATGAAAATTTATGCGTAGCTTACAGATAGCTTACATTTTTGGGGAATTTGTGAAATATTTCTTGGAGAAATTCATAAAATAAATCAAAGCGGCAGGGGAGATACTGAGAATATTCATGGAAGCGCTTGTGAATTATATTAAACCGGAATTGCTGATCACAGCAATCGCTTTGTATTTTATGGGGATCGCACTGAAGGAGGCTCAGGCTGTGAAGGACAAATATATTCCGCTGATATTGGGGTGTGCAGGAATCCTTATATGCGGAATTTATGTTTTTGCTACCTGTTCCTGTAAAAATGCACAGGATATTGCAATGGCAGTATTTACATCCACGACACAGGGAGTCCTGGTGGCGGGGCTTTCTACATATGTGAACCAGCTGATCAAACAGCTGGAAAAAGATGAATAATGGATTTGGTAAAGCAGCTTCAGATACTTGCAGCAGCTGCAGGAATTTATGTACCAGAAGAAAGCTGTTCAGAACAGGCTGCAGGTAATTTACGGAAATTTCATAATTGAGGGCCGGAGAAAATATATCATAAAAAGGAAGGACACATCATGTATGAGCAGATGTATCCTTCCTTTTTGAATTGGTTATTTATGCATTTTTCAGTGCCTGATCCAGATCTTTGATAATATCATCCACATTTTCGATACCAATGGAAAGACGGATCATTCCGGGAGAAACTCCTGCTTCAACCAGCTGCTCGTCGTTCATCTGACGGTGAGTATGGCTGGCTGGGTGAAGGACCATAGTGATGGAAGCAGCAACATGAGTTGCGATGGTGGCAAGCTTCAGACTGTCCATAAAACGGACTGCTGCATCACGGCCACCGGTCAGTTCAAAGGAGATAACGCCGCAGGTACGGCCATCCTTCATATATTTCTGAGCCAGTGTGTGATATTTATCCTCTGGAAGTCCTGCGTAATTTACATGAGAAACCTTTTCGTGTGCGTTTAGGTATTCTGCGATCTTCTGGGCGTTGGAGCAATGGCGTTCAACACGCAGTGGAAGCGTTTCCAGGCCGAGGTTCAGAAGGAAGCAGTTCATCGGAGACGGAATAGAGCCCAGATCACGCATCAGTTGGGAAGTAGCCTTAGTGATGTAAGCTTTTTTTCCAAACTGCTTTGTATAGACAACACCGTGATAGGATTCATCCGGCTCTGTCAGACCGTGATATTTATGGCCATAGGCATCCCAGTCGAAGTTACCGCTGTCGACAATGGCGCCGCCTACCTGAACGGCATGCCCGTCCATATATTTGGTGGTGGAGTGGGTAACGATATCTGCACCCCACTCGAAGGGACGGCAGTTTACCGGTGTGGCAAAGGTGTTATCCACAATAAGAGGCACGCCGTTCTGGTGTGCAACGTGTGCAAATTTCTCGATGTCCAGGACGACCAGAGCCGGATTGGCGATGGTTTCTGCAAAGAGAACCTTTGTGTTCGGTTTAAATGCGGCAGCAATCTCTTCTTCTGTTGCATCGGTATCAACAAAGGTGCAGTCAATGCCAAGTTTCTTGAAGGTGACGGCAAGAAGGTTGAAGGTTCCTCCGTAAATGGTAGAAGCGGCAACAACGTGATCGCCTGCCTCACAGATATTAAATACTGCGTAGAAGTTGGCTGCCTGTCCGGAAGAAGTCAGGATCGCAGCAACACCGCCTTCCAGATCTGCGATCTTTGCGGCTACGGCATCGTTAGTCGGGTTCTGGAGACGGGTGTAAAAATATCCGTCTGCCTTCAGATCAAATAACTGGCCCATTTCGTCGGTGGTGTCATATTTGTAAGTGGTGCTCTGATAGACAGGAAGTGCACAGGGCTCGCCTTTGGATGGGGTATAGCCGGAGTGGATACATTTAGTCTCTAAATTATAGTCGCTCATAGGGATAAGTCCTTTCTGCTGTGTTTTTCGTATGAATTTAACCGAATCAGGGAAGTTTGCTGCTTCAGATGCGGATACCCCATTGATCTGGATTAAGGAAGCTTCCTGTATTTCCGGATACTTCATTCCTGTATTATGCGTTTCAGGGATTTCTGAGAGAATCTTTGATCCTTGCAGTTCGGCTAAATAAAGTATGAAAAATGCATTTGTGTATTTTAAATAAAACTACATATAAGTATAACTCTTTATGTGTTGAAATACAACAATATTCTACATAAACTCCACTGTGGTATAAGGGAAATGAAATGTTGCGTTCTGGTGCACATAATAAAATGCTACATGATCAACGTTCGTAATAAGCATAGTAAGTCATTTTATATATGCGGAAATTTGAGCGAAGGTCGGAAAAATACTGTAAAACAAACAAAATATGTGAATAAAGTAACAAATAGTGAAAATCGCATAAAAACAAAATGGATATTTTGTACAAAAAAGATATTGCGTTCACGTGCACAAGATGATAATATAACATCATCAAAAAGAACACAAAAACAGAAAACAATAAACAATAAAAAATGAACGGAGGAATTTAAAATGTTAAGAGTAGGAGTTATCGGATGCGGCGGAATGGGAAGAGATCATATCAGAAGACTGACAGAGAAGATCCAGGGAGCAGAAGTAGTAGCTGTTTCCGATGTATTTGAGGAAAGTGCCAAGAAAGCAGCCGAGATCTGCGGAGCAAAAGTCTATGCAGACAGTAAGGAGCTCATCAATGCAGAGAACGTAGATGCAGTATTTATCGTATCTCCGGGCTTCGCACATGTAGATTCTCTTCTTCAGGCGATCGAGGCCGGCAAGAGGATTTTCTGTGAGAAACCATTATGTACAACTGCTGAGGACTGCCTGAAAGTAGTAAAGGCAGAGGAGGCAGCCGGCAAACATCTCATCCAGCTTGGATTTATGAGACGCTATGACAAGGGATATCAGCAGATCAAGGAAGCACTTGCAACCGGAGAATACGGCGAGCCGCTGATCCTTCACTGTACACACAGAAATCCAGAGGTAGGTACCAATTACAATACACCAATGGCTGTGCACGATACCGCAATCCATGAGATCGATGTCCTTCACTGGCTTGTAGATGATGAGTATGAATCAGCACAGGTAGTAATGCCAAGAGTGACGAAATATTCCCACTCTGAGCTGAAGGATCCGCAGATCATGATGCTCCGTACTAAAAAAGGTGTATGCATTGATGTAGAAGTATTTGTAAACTGCAAGTTTGGATATGACATCAACTGTGAAGTTGTATGTGAGGACGGTGCACTGAAAATGGCACAGCCGGCTTATCCGTCTATCCGCAAGAATGCGGCAGTGTCCACTGCTATTGACACAGACTGCTTCGTAAGATTTAAAGACGCTTATGATAAAGAGGTTCAGGACTGGGTTGATAACGCAGAGGCAGGAGTGATCACAGGACCGAATGCATGGGATGGATACCTGGCAGCGATCACAGCAGATGCTCTTGTAAAAGCGCAGGAAACCGGACAGATCGAGAAAATCGTTTCAGCAGTTGAGAAGCCGGAATTTTATAAATAAATATATTTTACGAGCTCTACCTCATCAAGTGTGAGTTATCATACCAACTTATTGCTACAGACTTCCCCAATGAGTCTGCGGCGGCAGTTACCGGCAGGATCCGATTCCGCTTCGGCTTTGTTGAAAATGCAGTGGAAAACCTGCCGGTGAGATTAACTGGAAAAATTGGCTGAAAAGTAAAAACATATGGAGGGTATTGAAGATGAAATTAGGATTTAATGAAGCAACTGCACTGGAATGTAAAGGACAGTCTCTTATGGCAGACCTGGAGATGTGCGAGAAATATGGTTTTGATTATATTGAGATCCGCTTTGACTGCGTAAAGGACTATCTTAAAGAGCATACACTGGAAGAACTTGCAGACTGGTTTAAGAATCATCATCTGAAACCATGGGCATACAACACTCTGATCTTCTTTAACCAGAGAGATGAGGCAGGGGAAAAAGAGATTGACGAAGAAGTTGATTTTATCCTGAAGGTTTCCAAAGCGATCGGAATGAAAATGCTGATCACCGTTCCAAGCTTTGATGTAAAAGACAAATCTGTCAGTGAGATCAAAGAAGAAGCAGTTGCACGTCTTCGTTATCTTTCCGATAAGGTTGGCGCGGATATGAAGATCTCCTTGGAGTTCTGTGGTGCACCGAACTGCTCCATCAATCAGTTTGGAACAGCCTATGATGTGGTAAAAGCAGTAGACAGAGATAATGTAGGCGTTACCGTGGATACCTTCCATTTCCATGAGATGTGCTCCCGCCTTGAGGACCTGAGAGCTGCTGATGGCAAGAAGATTTTTGCATACCATTTAAATGACTGTGAGGATCTTCCGCTTGGCTCCTGCGGAGACGACAAGAGACTGTGGCCGGGTGAGGGTGTTGTAGATCATGCAGGAATCGCAGCTGCACTGAAGGAGATCGGTTTTGATGGCGTTTGCACCATCGAAGAGTTCCGTCCGGAATACTATGCAATGAGCCATGAGGACAACGTGAAAAAGGCTGCGGAAGTTACCAGAGACTTTGTGCAGAAATATTTCGGATAATTCATTCAGAAAGGTCCGACCTTAAACCGATAGGAGGTAGATACTATGGCTGGTAAGGGAATCCCTGAATTGTTGAATTACAAGCAGAAGGGGAAAGACTTGAATGAATTCATCAAGGTTCCGTTGTCGGAAAAGCTGGCATACTGTTTTGGTGATCCGGCACTGACCTTGATGTATACCATGACTACAACTCTGCTGATCTATTTTTATACCAACGTTGTTGGAATATCAGCAGGTGCGGTAGGAATGATCATGCTTTTGTCCCGTGTTTTTGATGGATTTTCCGATGTGCTGATGGGAACTATTATCGACCGGACTCATTCCAAGTATGGAAAAGCCAGGATCTGGATCTTAAGACTTGCGGTTCCTTATGCGCTGGCAGCGGTGCTTTTGTTCACCATGCCGCCAATGGGAAATATGGGAAAAATCATCTATGCTTTTGTTACCTATAATATCATGAATACGGTTGTATACACTGCTATCAGCCAGCCATTCCATGCACTGGGATCTCTGATGAGCCGTGACCGTCGTGACCGTGATGTGATCTGTAACATCCGCATGGTATTGTCGATCACAGCAAGTATGATCATTACTGCGTTCACACTGCCGCTGATCAATATCGTAGCGAATATTACCGGCAATCAGCAGATGGCCTGGATCCTAGTAACTGCCGGCTATGCGATCATTTCTGTCGGTGTACTTGTGAATACTTATATGGTCTGTACAGAGCGTGTTTCTGCAGCAAAACAGGAAAAGGAAGATATTCCTTTTGTGGAAGCATTTAAAGCAACCGTTACCAACCGGTATTTCCTTATCGCTCTGGGGCTGATGATCTTTTATACCGCATATCAAATCATTATCGGAACGGACCTTACCTATTACTGCCAGTATGTACTCGGAAATGTAGACCTCGTCATGCCTCTTTCCGCAGCTGAGAAACTGGCAACTGTGGCAGGAATTGCCCTTCTGCCGAAGGTACTTCCCCGTTATGGAAAAAGAAATCTCATCTGTGCCGGCTGCATCCTGGGCGTTGCAGGACAGCTTCTGTTCCTGATGAATATTACCAGTGTTTCGCTTGGTGTTGTAACCTGTATCATGAGAGGTATCGGAATCGCACCTTTCTATGGTGTGCAGTATTCTCTTCCAAGCGATGCTATTGAGTATGGCCAGTGGAAAACAGGCAAGCGTGTGGAGGGTCTGATGTTCTCATCTATGAGCATGGGTCAGAAAGCCGGTTCCGGACTGACTTCTGCTATTATGGGAGGAATTCTTTCGGCGGCATACTTTGACGGAACAAAGGCGACAGCGGCAGAGCAGTCTGCAGAGGCAATCCGCGTGATCAAGGGATTTTATCTGTATGTTCCGATAGCGATCTGGGTAGTGATGTTTGTGATCGCAGCATGCTACCAGCTGGACAAAGTTTATGACAAAATGATGCGTGAACTGATCCAGCGAGAATCGGGAGAGGAAAGCGGCTCTGTGCCGGGCGAGATTCAGTCCATGCCGTTACCGGAAGCTTCCGGAAACCGGATCAACGTGGCAATTGGAAGACTGTATGGCAGCAGTGGAAGAAAGATTGCCGAGGATGTTGCAAAAGCACTGGACTGCAAGGTTTATGATCGTCAGATCATCTGTCTTATGGCAGAAAAGTGCGGTATGGAAAAAGCAGATCTGGAAAGTGTAAGGCAGTATCTGGATTCCTACAATTATGAGGATTCTGAGCTTACATTTTCCCCGTATGGACATTCATCGGCAGGTGCGGCAGCAGATTATACAGGTGTTCAGATGTTTGAGGTGCAGAGCCGGATCATCCGTGAGCTTTCTGAGAGAAGACCAGGTGTATTCCTGGGAAGATGTGCCAACTATGTGCTTCGTGGAGAGCCGCATACATACAGCTTTTTCGTTTATGCAGATGATGCTTACCGGGAAAAAGAGGGCCAGGAATATTATAAAGGCCAGTCTCTTGGAGAACTGAAGAAACGTGATCAGATCCGAAATGAATATTATGAGAAGTTTACCGGAATCCGCAGAGACGATCCCCATTATTACGATATGGTGATCAATGTATCCAAAACAGGTGCAGCCGGAGCGGCCAGCCTGATTCTGGATTATATCCGGAATAAAGAAGAGGAAAAAGGAGGGAATGCATCATGAAGATCGCATTTGACGTAGATGTTCTTGCGAAACAGATGGATATCAACCGTATGGTCCATCAGGTGGCGGACTGGGGATATAAATATATTGAACAGTCTCCGCATCCGAGGATCAATCCGTTCTATAAGCATCCGTTGTTTTCAAAAGAATGTGAACAGGAATACAGACAGGCTCTTAAAGAGACTGGCGTTGAGATTTCGTCCTTTATCGTGGTGTATCGCTGGTCTGGTCCGACGGAGGAACAGAGACAGTTTGCAGTTGCAAACTGGAAACGGATGATCCAGATCGCCGGAGATATGGGAGTGAAGGTTATCAATACAGAGCTTTCGGGTGATCCGAACCAGCAGGAGATCTGCAATGGAATGTGGTTTAGATCCATGGAGGAATTGCTTCCGCTGATCGAGCGTGAGGGTATCCGTGTGGAGATCCAGTCTCATCCTTATGATTTCTGTGAGCTGAATAATGAGACCTGTGATATGGTGAAATCCTTCCGTTCTCCAAACCTTGGTTATGTGTATTCTTCTCCTCACGGCTTCTTCTACGATGAGGGCAAAGGAGATGTGCGGTCCATGCTGAAATATGCGGGAGATGAACTGACCCATGTACTTTTTGCGGATACCTTTAACCAGACCATGGACTGCAGATACATTTTAAATCCGCCGTGGCTGAATGGCCGTGGAAAAGCGGATGTGACGGTGCATCAGCATCTTGCAATGGGTGAGGGTGATGTGGATTTTGAGGGTATTTTTGAAACATTGAGAGAAATGGATTTTGCCAGCAAGCAGCTGAAACCGGATGCACCGAAAGCCGGCGGCGATAACATTGCCTGTGTTTCCATGTTTGGTTTTCCAGAAAAGATGGATAAGCAGGCACCGGAAGCAAGAGAGCGGATTGAGAGAGAACTGCTGGGAAAATGATCAGGTGATTGCGGCAGATCAGAAAGAAAACTGCAATAAATGAGCAGCTGACAGTACGCAGAACGGTGAATAAGACTGATAAAATAATGAATGTGTGCAGAAACACGGTTTCCAGGATGAAAGTTTCATTGTGGAAACCGTGTTTTTTGATGTCTTTCTTTACAAAAAAAACTTTACATATATCAAACAACTGTCTTGTCACATGTAAAGGACTGTGGTATTATGTGTAAGATGTTTTGAAAAAAGTTACATGATAATAAAAAAAGCAGATTAGAAGCATCTGCATAATAAAGACTAGTACAGCGAAAATTAAGTTTCTGCTATATTGACGCAGCAGATGAAAAATCAGACAAGTCAATATGGCGGTTACTTAATATTCGCTGTACTAGAAAGCAAAAGCAGGAACTCAAAAAAGAAATCCTGCAGGAAAGGTGAAAGATAATGACAGTTGTAGAAGAAATCCAGAAATTAAAAAAAGAAAAAGATGCCATCATCCTTGCACACTACTACGTGCGTCCTGAAGTGCAGGATGTAGCTGACTATATAGGAGATTCCTTTTATCTCAGCAAGATCGCAGCCAGCGCGAAAGAGAAGACGATCGTGTTCTGTGGAGTAGGATTTATGGGAGAGAGCGCCAAGATCTTAAGTCCGGATAAAACTGTTCTGATGCCTGCCATGGATGCAGACTGTCCGATGGCTCATATGGCAACAGAAGAAGGCATCCGCAATGTGCGAGAGGAATATGACGATGTGGCAGTTGTCTGTTACATTAATTCCACAGCTGCATTGAAGGAGCTTTCTGATGTATGTGTTACCTCCGCAAATGCAGTAAAGATCGTAAAAGCGCTTCCGAACAAAAACATCTTTTTTATCCCGGACAGAAATCTTGCACATTTTATTGCAGAACAGGTTCCTGAGAAGAACTTTATTTATAACGAAGGTTTCTGTATTGTCCATGAATTTATGGATCCGGAAGAAGTAAAAGCAGCAAAAGAAGCGCACCCGGATGCACTGGTTCTGGCACATCCGGAATGTCCTCAGACAGTTCTGAAACAGGCTGATTACATCGGAAGCACATCCGGAATCATTAAATATGCACAGGAAAGTGACAATAAAGAGTTTATCATCTGCACAGAATGTGGCGTTCAGTACAAGCTGGAAACTACCTGCCCGGATAAAAAATTCTACTTCACAGAAACCGTACCGGTCTGCAAAAATATGAAAAAAGTATTTCTGGAAAAAGTTCTCCACGTTCTGAAAACCGGGGAGAATGAGGTTCATGTAACAGACGAGACACGTGAAAATGCGAAGAGACCGCTGGAGCGGATGCTGGAACTGGCAAAATAAATAAAACACATTTGTATAAAAGATTTGTCTGAGTTGGCTGAAAAGAGAAATCAAGACAGAGAGGCGAAAAGCAATGAGAATTAAAACAGACGTAGTGATCGTGGGAACAGGTGTTGCAGGTATGTTCAGTGCCTTGAAGCTTCCGCGGGACAAAAAAATCGTGATCATCACAAAAGAGGATATGAGGAGCAGTGATTCTTTCCTGGCCCAGGGCGGGATCTGTGTGCTTCATGATGAAAACGATTACGACAGCTATTTTGAAGACACCATGAAGGCAGGACATTACGAAAACAGAAAAGAGTCGGTAGACATTATGATCCGAGGCTCCAGAGACATCATTAATGACCTTGTCGGATATGGCGTGGATTTCAAGATGGATGGAGATGATTTTGCCTATACAAGAGAAGGTGCACATTCCAGACCGAGGATCCTTTATCATGAGGATATCACAGGAAAAGAAATTTCCGAAAAACTGCTCCAGCAGGTTCTGAAGCTTGAAAATGTAACAATTCTGGAATATACTACCATGCAGGATATTCTTGTGGAAAACGGCAAATGTACAGGTCTGAAGGCAGTTTCCGCAGAAGCGAACAGGACACGTCTTGAAGCTATGGAAGCCGAAGAAGCGGTGAAGACTCAGGAAGAGATCCAGCCGGGCGGAGAGATCCCGGTAGAGATTTATGCACAGGATACGATCCTAGCAAGCGGCGGGATCGGAGGAAGATATGAGCATTCCACCAACTATCCACATCTCACAGGTGACGCCCTTGATATTGCGAAAAAACATAATGTGCGTCTGGAACATCTGGATTATGTGCAGATCCATCCGACAACGCTGTATTCCAAGAAACCGGGCCGCAGATTTCTGATCTCAGAATCGGTCCGCGGAGAAGGCGCAGTACTTTATAACAGCAAAAAAGAGCGTTTTGTCAATGAACTTCTTCCAAGAGATGTAGTAACAAATGCGATCCTGGAAGAAATGAAAAAAGAAGGAACAGACCATGTATGGCTTTCCATGGAAAATATTGATAAAGATACGATCCTGAATCATTTTCCGAATATTTATCAGAGGTGTCTGGAAGAAGGCTATGATGTGACAAAAGAATGCATCCCTGTTGTTCCTGCTCAGCATTATTTCATGGGCGGTATCTGGGTGGATTCTGACAGCAAGACCAGCATGGACCAGCTTTATGCAGTGGGAGAAACCAGCTGCAACGGTGTACATGGCGCGAACAGACTGGCAAGTAATTCCCTGCTGGAGAGCCTTGTATTTGCAAAACGTGCAGCCAAAGCAATCTCAGCAGAAAAGAAAAGTGCTGCAGGTGCGGCATAAATGCAGCCGGAATATAAATATCCGTATTATGAAAGACAGGAGCAGCCTTGCTTTGGAGAACAGGGCTGCTGTGATAATTAAGAAAGAGAAGGGATTGTAAAATGAATAAGATCACAATGACACTTCAGGTAGATCATCTGATCCTGGAGGCTTTAAAGGAAGATATTTCAAGCGAAGACGTTACCACAAACTCTGTTATGAAAGAAGCAGTTCCGGGAGAGGTAGATCTGATCTGTAAAGAGGATGGAATCATTGCGGGACTGGAAATCTTCAGCCGTGTATTTACGCTTCTGGATGCTGACACAAAAGTGGAGCTGTTCTGCAAGGACGGCGATGAAGTAAAAAAAGGTCAGAAAATGGGAAAAGTTACAGGAGATATCCGGGTGCTTCTTTCCGGCGAGCGTGTGGCACTGAATTATCTTCAGAGAATGAGCGGGATCGCAACCTATACACATTCGGTTGCGTCACTTCTTGAAGGAACAGGAATCACATTGCTGGATACCAGAAAAACAACGCCGAATATGCGTATTTTTGAGAAATATGCTGTTCGTGTAGGCGGCGGACAGAACCACAGATATAATCTTTCTGACGGAGTTCTTCTGAAAGACAATCACATCGGAGCAGCAGGAAGCGTTGCGAATGCTGTAAAAATGGCACGGGAGTACGCTCCTTTTGTCCGCAAGATCGAAGTTGAGGTAGAAACTCTTGATCAGGTAAAAGAAGCTGTTGAGGCCGGCGCAGATATCATCATGCTTGATAACATGACTCCGGAGATGATGAAAGAAGCGGTGCAGCTGATCGGCGGAAGAGCAAAAACTGAATGCTCCGGAAATGTTACAAAAGAAAACATTGCAAAGATCAGGGATGTTGGTGTAGACTATGTATCAAGTGGTGCATTAACGCATTCTGCACCGATCCTTGATATTTCGCTTAAGAATCTTCATCCACTTTCCTGAAAAATGCAGGATTTTACAGAATACCGAGTGCTGTGACAGGAAATACCCCGAATATCAGAAAAGAAGCGTGAATTGCCGGGAGCAGAGGCATAGCATGTGATGTCGGGCCGGGTTGGAGATATCGCGAGAATGAAGGAGAGAGGTATCGGAATAAAAAGTACAGGCACAGCCAGGAAAGGGGAACTTAAATGACTGGTTCAGAACGCAGGACAGCGATCATGGATCAAATTAAAAACAGTGAACGGCCGGTCTCAGGAAGTGCTCTGGCCAGAACATTTCAGGTCAGCAGACAGGTGATCGTGCAGGATATTGCGCTGATACGCGCGGAGGGGAATGACGTGATCTCCACCAATAGAGGATATATTTTTACTGCTCCCCATACTGTGAGCCGGATATTCAAGGTGCATCATACAGATGCGGATCTGGAGAACGAGCTCTGCGGGATTGTGGATCTTGGCGGAAAAGTGATCAACGTAATGGTGAATCACAGAGTTTACGGACATATCGAGGCAGAACTGAATATCAGCTCCAGGCGCCAGGTTGAGAATTTTATGGAGGATATCCGAAGCGGCAAGTCCAGTCCTCTGAAGAATATCACATCGGATTATCATTATCATAAAGTAGAAGCAGAATCCGAGGAAATCCTGGATATGATCCAGGATATGCTGAAACGGCGAGGATTTCTGATCGAAGCAGAATAGCAGAAGTCAGATACAAAAAGAAAAGATATACAGAATGAGAAAATTCTGTTAATATGAAAATAGAGTGATCACGAAAATAGGAGAAGGAATCCTGCATGGCAGGGTTCCTTCTTGCACCCTGCGGAAATGTGCACCTTGTGGAAATGTACAAACAGGGAAAACAGGATGCAGATATGAGGGTGAGAAAAAATACGGTTGGATATGTATGGAGGGGAAATGGATTATCAGAGTATGTTTACATTTATGCTGGAGATGGCAGGAACTATTGCGTTTGCTGCTTCCGGAGCTATGGTGGGGGCGCAGAGAGGAATGGATATTTTCGGGGTCTGCGTTCTTGGAGTGGTGACTGCAGTAGGCGGAGGAGCTACCAGGGATATTATCCTGGGAATCGTGCCGCCGGGAATGTTTCAGGATCCGCTGTATACCATTGTGGCAACCGTGACGTCCTGTATTGTTTTTGCAGTGATGTACTGGAAGCAGGAGCTGCTGGAAGGCGGGAACCGGCTGGTCTATGATAAGGTGATGCTGGTGATGGATACGGTTGGCCTTGGTGTGTTTACTGTCATGGGGGTTGATAAGGGGATTTCCCAGGGATATATGGGAAGAACTTTTTTTCTTGTGTTTCTTGGGACTGTCACAGGAGTTGGAGGCGGCCTTATCCGTGATATGATGGCAGGAGTACCGCCATATATTTTTGTGCGCCATATTTATGCCTGTGCGTCTATTGTAGGGGCCATTGCCTGTGTTTGGATATACAGGCTGTGGGGCGGAGTGCCGGCCATGGTGATCGGAACGGTAGTAGTGATCCTGATCCGGTACCTGGCGGCACATTACCGGTGGAATCTGCCGAGACTGAGAAGAGAATAAAAAAGATATGAAAAGCTCCGGAACATTTAAGGAATAATGTTCCGGAGCTTTTTGGCTTTTATTTGGTTTATATTGCGTAGAAGATTTTATCTGTTCCTCTCATAAGAGAATCATGCGTCTGTATCCTGCAGAGCCAGGAAGCCTTCCTCGCCGGTACGGATCTTGACAACGTTTTCGATATCGTAAACGAAGACCTTACCATCACCGATCTGACCGGTATGAAGAACTTCTTTGGCAGTATCAATAACCTTCTGAACCGGTACAAGACTTACAACGATCTCGATCTTAACCTTCGGACGGAGATTCATGTCGACTTCAACACCACGATAGTAGGTTGGAGCACCCTTCTGAACACCACAGCCCATAACGTTTGTGATAGTGATACCGGTTACGCCGATCTCGTTCATAGCCTGCATAAACTCATCTAGCTTGTTCTGACGTGTGATGATAACAACCTTTGTCAGTTTGTGTACGCCGTCTGCAGGAATTTCAGGAACAGATTCAGCAGGAGCAGAAGGAGCATGTTTTACAACAGGGGCTTTTACGGAAGTTCCCATTGGAGTCGGAGCCTTTGTCATGGTATCCTGTACAAAGAATCCATCGTAAGCACTTGCGAGGCCATGCTCTTTCATATCCAGACCTGCGATCTCTTCCTCTGCGGAAACACGAAGACCGATGGTGTGTTTGATCACCTGGAAGATAATTGTCATAGTAACAGCAACCCATGCGATGGTGATAACCATACCAATAAACTGAACACCGAAGCCATGGAAACCACCGCCTGTGAGAAGACCTTTCCACTCGGTACCTGCACCGTCGGAGAAAAGACCGACAGCAAGAGTTCCGAAAGCACCGTTAAGACCGTGAACGCCAACAGCACCAACCGGGTCATCAATTTTGAGAACTTTATCAACAAATTCAATACCAAATACTACAATGAATCCGGAGAGGATTCCGATGATAGCTGCAGATGTAGGAGATACGGTATCACAGCCTGCTGTGATGGCTACCAGTCCTGCAAGAGAACCGTTCAGGGACATGGAAACATCCGGTTTTTTATAGCGGATCCATGTGATCAGCATAACTGTTACAGTAGCAACAGCAGCTGCAAGGTTTGTTGTTACGAAGATCTTTCCGGCGCTTACAATGGCATCGCCTTCCATGCTGACAGTAGATGCACCGTTGAAACCGAACCAGCAGAACCAGAGAATGAATACACCAAGTGCACCAACCGTAAGGTTATGTCCCGGGATTGCTCTGGATTTACCGGATTTGGAATATTTTCCGATACGAGGTCCGAGGATGATGGCACCGATCAGTGCAGCAACACCACCAACCATGTGAACGGCACAGGAACCTGCGAAATCATGAAATCCCATCTGGCTGATAAAGCCGCCGCCCCAAATCCAGTGACCGGATACCGGATATACAACGAGACTAATCAGTAAACTGTAGATACAGTAGGAGATGAATTTAGTACGCTCTGCCATGGCACCGGATACGATGGTAGCAGAAGTAGCACAGAATACAGTCTGGAAGATGAGAAATGCCCAGAAAGGAACTCCATCCGGAAGCATTGCGTTTCCGTAGTTTGCCTCTGAGGCGATTCCGCCGATCTTGCCGAAGAAACCGTTTCCTGCACCGAACATGATGCCAAATCCAACCAGCCAGAAGACCGGTGTACCGATACAGAAGTCCATCAGGTTTTTCATGATGATATTTCCAGCGTTTTTTGCTCTTGTGAATCCTGTTTCGACCATTGCAAATCCAGCCTGCATGAAGAAGACCAGTGCTGCACCGACGAGGACCCAAGTTGTGTTTACTGAAGAATACATAGTAACACTCCCTTTCCCAATTTTTTTCTTTCCTATTATGTATAGAAAGAATTTTTGTAATACCGGACAGAAAAAATAGATATAATTTATCCAGTATCAGTATAACGAAAAAGCGCAGGAGAGAGGAAATTCTCTTCCGCGCCTTTACGAAATCAAAATTAGTATATGTAAAACAGGGGATATCTGTATCGTGTGATTAATGGATGAGGAAATCGATAATGAATTATGAAGTAGAGTTCATAAGGGATATCCCCTGTATTTACCGTATGAAATTGTTATCTGATATCCGTGATCAGATGGAGAATAACAGCTCGTCGTAGGTCGGATAAGGAAGTAACTCATCCGGGATCAGAGCCTCTGCCTCATCTGCAGATTTTCTTAAAGTTTCCATGTCTTCCAGAACAGTTTCCTGATAAGCCTTGGAGCATGCAAGTACATCGTCAGAAGAAGCAAGAGCTTTTGCTGTATCTGCTTTCAGAGTTTCCAGATCTTTTGCCATGGTGTCTGCAAGTGTACTCAGTTTGGAGATCAGAGCAGCTTCACTTGCTACAGAAATATCAGCTACTACGGATTTCTTTGCAGCTGCAGTATCTGCAAGCTTTTCAACATATGTATATACAGAAGGAATTACCTGCTTCTGGATCATCTCAGCCAGAGTGTTGGACTCGATGTTGATGGTCTTGTAATAGTTCTCAAGCCAGATCTCGTAACGGGAGAAAAGCTCTTCCTTTGTAAAAATGCCATGCTTTGTAAACAGCGCAATGTTCTTCTCAGCAATGAAATGCGGAAGTGCATCCGGAGTTGTTTTCAGATTGTAGAGACCACGTTTCTCAGCTTCTTCAACCCATTCGTCTGTATATCCGTTTCCGTTAAAGATGATGCGTTTATGCTCTTCAATGGTCTTCTTAAGAAGTGCATGTACTGCGTTTTCCATTTCTTCTTCCGGAACATCCTTAAGAGCTGCGCTGAATTCTGCAAGAACCTCTGCAACAGCGGTATTCAGTACGATGTTCGGGTTTGCGACAGATGCTGCAGAACCAAGCATACGGAACTCAAATTTGTTTCCGGTAAATGCAAATGGTGAAGTACGGTTTCTGTCTGTGGTATCCTTTATGAAGTGCGGAAGTACCTTTGCTCCGATATCCATCTGTACCGCATGCTTATTGCTGAAGAAGGTATCGTTTTCAATAGATTTCAGTACGTCTGTTAGCTCATCTCCAAGGAAGATGGATACGATTGCAGGCGGTGCCTCGTTTGCTCCAAGACGATGATCGTTTCCGGCGCTTGCAACGGATACGCGGAGAAGATCAGCATAATCGTCAACGGCTTTGATGACAGCTACCAGGAATACCAGGAACTGTGTATTTTCTGCCGGTGTTTTTCCTGGATCAAGAAGGTTTACACCTGTGTCTGTGCTCATGGACCAGTTGTTGTGTTTACCGCTTCCGTTGATTCCCTCAAATGGTTTCTCGTGAAGGAGGCAGACCATGTTGTGCTTGTCGGCAACCTTCTTCATGATCTCCATGGTCAGCTGGTTGTGGTCAACAGCAACATTTGTGGTATCAAATACAGGAGCCAGTTCGTGCTGTGCAGGAGCAACCTCGTTATGTTTTGTTTTGGCTGGAATGCCAAGCTTCCAAAGCTCTTCGTCAAGATCATGCATGTAAGCAGCAACGCGAGGCTTCAGGGCTCCGAAGTAATGATCTTCCATTTCCTGTCCTTTTGGTGCAGAAGCGCCCAGAAGAGTACGGCCGCAGAAGATCAGGTCTTTTCTCTTCTTGTAAAGATCCTTGTCAACCAGGAAATATTCCTGCTCAGGTCCTACGGTTGTATCGATGTGACGGACCTCTTTGTTTCCAAGGATGTGAAGAATACGAACCGCTTCTTTGTTCAGAACATCCATGGAACGAAGAAGAGGAGTTTTCTTATCCAGTGCCTCTCCGCTGTAGGAACAGAATGCAGTAGGAATGTAAAGAGTTTTATCTTTAATGAATGCAGGTGAAGTAGGATCCCATGCTGTATATCCTCTTGCTTCAAAAGTAGCACGAAGTCCGCCTGACGGGAAGCTGGATGCATCCGGCTCACCTTTTACCAGCTCTTTACCGGAGAAATCCATGATCACCTGTCCGTCACCTGTAGGGGAGATGAAGCTGTCATGCTTCTCAGCAGTTACGTTTGTCATCGGCTGGAACCAGTGTGTGTAATGTGTCGCACCGTTTTCAGTAGCCCATTCTTTCATTGCAACTGCTACGGAATTTGCAACGTCCAGTTCCAGATGAGTTCCGTTTTCAATTGTTTTCTTTAATGCTTTGTACATGTCCTTTGGCAGTTTGCTTCGCATCACTTTGTCATTGAATACAAGGCTGCCATACATTTCAGGGATACTCTGTGCCATATAGGTACACTCCTTTCGATTTCACTCATTCATTATAATTTTTAATTATTTTATAAGGACCGTTGCCGGAAGAACCGGGTATAAACGGACCGGAAAACAAAAAAAGCGCTTCAGATACCTGCCGTATCCAAAGCGCCTTTGCTTTATGTGTTGCAGTATACACCAAAATAAAATATTGTCAAGAGCTTTTTTGGAAAAATCTAAAAAATTGACCAGGGCGATCGGACTGTCGGAAAATAGGCAGGGTTGACAAATCTTGTCCTTTTATTATAATCTGATATCGTAGTTATACAGTCGAAAAGTCAGCGATCGCTATAAGTGATCGAGGCAAAAGAAGCTTTTTGACCAGTGACAAAGATGTACAATACGGAAAGAACAGATGGAGGAAAATATGTCAGGAGTAAAGGAAGAATGTGGCGTATTCGGGATTTATGATCTGGATGGAGGGAATATTGCACCATCTATTTATTATGGTCTTACCTCGCTGCAGCACAGGGGACAGGAGTCCTGCGGAATGGCCGTTTCAAGGACGGACGGAGAAAGAGGAAACGTACAGTTCCATAAAGATCTCGGACTGGTAAGCGAAGTTTTGCGAAAAGATGTTGTACATAATATGAATGGTGATATCGGAATCGGACATGTTCGTTATTCCACCACCGGAGAATCTGTCGCAGAGAATGCACAGCCGCTGGTACTTTCTTATATCAAGGGAAGTCTGGCACTTGCGCACAACGGAAATCTGGTTAATACAGAAGCTCTGAAATGGGAGTTGATCCAGACAGGCGCAATTTTCCATACAACTACCGACTCAGAGGTTATCGCGTTCCATATCGCAAGAGAACGTGTGCATTCTGCCACTGTAGAGGAAGCAGTACATAAAACCGTAGAGAAGATCCGCGGAGGATATGCTCTTGTGATCATGAGCCCCCGGAAGCTGATCGGTGCCCGTGATCCTTACGGACTGAAACCCCTCTGTCTTGGAAAAAGAGATAATGCCTATGTCCTTGCATCTGAAAGCTGTGCGCTGACATCTGTAGGGGCTGAATTTATCCGTGATATTGAACCAGGTGAGATTGTCACGATCACCAAAAACGGACTGAAATCCAGTAAACTGACTGAGAAGAAAAAGCATGCCCATTGTGTTTTTGAATATATTTATTTTGCAAGACTGGACAGTACCATGGATGGCGTGAAAATCTATGATGCAAGGATCCGTGGAGGAAAATCTCTTGCAAAATCCTATCCGGTAGAAGCGGACCTGGTGACCGGTGTACCGGAATCCGGACTTCCGGCAGCAAAAGGCTATTCTGAGGAATCCGGAATCCCGTTTGGCTTTGCGTTCTATAAAAACAGTTACATTGGAAGAACTTTTATCAAGCCTACACAGCAGGAGAGAGAGTCCAGTGTCCATCTGAAGCTGAGCGTTCTGGAATCCGTGGTGAAGGGGAAGAGAATCGTTCTGGTGGATGATTCCATTGTCCGTGGAACTACCATTGCCAATCTGATCCACATGCTGAAAGAAGCAGGAGCAAAAGAAGTCCATGTACGTATCAGCTCCCCGCCATTTTTACATCCCTGTTATTTTGGTACCGATGTGCCGTCCAATGACCAGCTCATCGCAGCACAGCACAGCACGGAAGAAATCCGTAAGATGATCGGTGCAGACTCCCTGGGTTATATGCAGATCGATTATCTGGAAGGCATGGCAGGTGGACTTCCGCTGTGTAAAGCATGTTTTGATGGCAATTATCCGATGGAAATACCGGCAGAAATCAAACAGGATTAATGAACTATGTGGAATTAATCTCACAGTAAAAAATAATGGATTGAAAAACGAAAATGTAAAAACTGCACAATAAATATATAAAAAACCCGGATTTTGTCATATAAAATCCGGGTTTTTATAGAAAGACTCTTAAAAACGATAAAAAACATCAACTTGACAAATCTAACAATATGAGACATAATGTGGGACAACCAGATGAAAAAGGCCGCTGGTCTGGAATATACAGGAAAACAGCAAGACCGAAAAAAGGCCGGTTTTTTGCCGAGATAAAAGAAAGGATGATATTTATGTCTAAAAAAATTAGATTGAATGCGACAGAGGATGTTAAAGAATTTGTTAAGGCTGCAAGTAAATGTGATTTTGATGTAGATATTTCATATAACAGAATTTTAATTGATGCAAAATCTATTCTTGGAATCCTCAGCATGGATCTGACCAGAGTTCTTACAGTAACCTGTCATGGCGAGGATCATGAGTTTGATCGTTTCCTTCAGAAATATGCAGTTGCCTGACAGACAGTGCAGAGACAGACAAGATATGAAAGACATAAAAAGAAAAGGCAGACGTGACTGCAGAGACAGGAGATCAGTTTGAAATCCTCAGCAGGCGTCTGTTTTTTCTTTGCATCCATTTCATAGGAAGAAATTCCGCAGACTATATGAAAAATCAGTTATTGACAAATAAAAAAAAATAGTTTATAGTAAACCATATTTTATATGAAAGATAACTGACAAAGGCGTCAGGAACGGATACCACAGGGGAATTCTCACCCCTTGGAATCTGTTCCGGACGCCTTTTTGTTGTGGGACACAAAATGGAGGAGGAAATCGAAGATGGCAGTAAAGTATGTTTTTGTAACAGGTGGAGTTGTTTCCGGTCTGGGAAAAGGAATTACCGCAGCGTCTCTTGGGCGCCTTCTGAAAGCCAGAGGGTATCAGGTGACCATGCAGAAATTTGATCCCTACATTAATATTGACCCGGGAACTATGAATCCCATTCAGCATGGAGAGGTTTTTGTAACGGATGACGGTACAGAGACTGACCTTGACCTTGGACATTATGAGCGTTTCATTGATGAAAGCCTTGACAAAAATTCCAATGTGACAACCGGTAAGATTTACTGGTCTGTTCTTCAGAAAGAGCGTCATGGCGATTTCGGCGGTGGTACCGTTCAGGTGATCCCGCATATCACCAACGAGATCAAGAGTCGTTTTTACAGAGCAAAATCCGCAGACGAAGACAGAATTGCGATCATCGAGGTTGGCGGTACAGTCGGTGATATTGAGAGCCAGCCATTCCTTGAATCCATCCGTCAGTTCCAGCATGATGTGGGACATGACAATGCGATCCTTATCCATGTAACTCTGATCCCATATCTTCGTGCTTCCGGAGAGATGAAGACCAAACCCACCCAGGCCAGTGTAAAAGAACTTCAGGGAATGGGAATCCAGCCGGATGTTCTGGTATGCAGAAGTGAGTATCCTCTTACCGAGGATATCCGTGGAAAGATTGCCCTGTTCTGTAATGTGCCTGTAAGCAATGTGCTTCAGAACCTGGATGTGGAATATTTATATGAAGCTCCTCTTGCAATGGAGAGAGAAAAGCTTGCAGACGTAGTACTGCAGAGCTTAAGACTGGAGAATCGCAAACCGGATCTTACAGACTGGGAAAATATGGTAGAAAATCTCCGCCATCCGGATAAAACTGTGAAGATTGCCATGGTTGGTAAATATACACAGCTTCATGATGCATACCTGAGTGTTGTGGAAGCACTGAAGCATGGCGGGATCTCTTGCCGTGCAAAGGTTGATATCACCTGGGTGGACTCCGAAGAACTCAATGAAAAAAATCTGGATCAGACTCTCCATTCTGTAGATGGAATCCTGGTTCCGGGGGGATTCGGAAATCGTGGTACAGAAGGAATGATCCTTGCGGCACAGTATGCAAGAGTTCATAAGATCCCATACCTCGGGATCTGCCTGGGAATGCAGATGGCTATTGTGGAATTTGCCCGCCATGTGCTTGGATATGAAGATGCCAACAGTATTGAGCTGGCACCGGAAACAACACATCCGGTCATTGCCCTGATGCCGGATCAGGAGGATGTGGAAGATCTTGGAGGAACCCTTCGTCTTGGAAGCTATCCGTGTGTGCTTGCAGAAGGCTCCAGATCCTATGAGCTTTTTGGAAAGAAAGAGATCCAGGAACGTCACAGACATCGTTATGAGGTAAACAACGCATTCCGTAAGGAACTGGACGAAAAGGGAATGTCCATTGTAGGAACATCCCCGGATGCTCACATTGTTGAGATGATCGAAATTGCCGGACATCCGTTCTTTGTGGGAACACAGGGACATCCGGAATTTAAATCCAGGCCAAATCATGCACATCCACTGTTCCGTGGATTTGTGCAGGCGGCAGTTGATAAAAAGACGGCAGAAGAAGCTGCAATGAAAGGATGAGAAAAATGAGAGAAGTAGCAAATCAGCAGCAGGGCCTCTACCGCCCTGAATTTGAACATGATAACTGCGGTATCGGAGCCGTTGTTAATATAAAAGGAAAGAAAACACATGATACAGTTGCCAATGCTCTTAAGATCGTAGAGAATCTTGAACATCGTGCTGGTAAGGATGCAGAAGGAAAAACCGGTGATGGTGTCGGTATCCTTCTTCAGATCTCCCACAAATTTTTTAAGAAGGTCTGTAAAAAAGAAGGCTTTGATATCGGCGGAGAGAGAGAATACGGTGTAGCCCAGCTCTTTTTCCCACAGCAGGAGATCAAACGTGCCCAGGCAAAGAAGATGTTCGAGATCATCGTGGAAAAAGAGGGTCTGGAGCTTCTTGGATGGCGTACAGTACCGGTCTTCCCGGAGGTTCTTGGTCATAAAGCGAAAGAGTGCATGCCGTGCATTATGCAGGCATTTGTTAAAAAGCCGGAGGATGTGGAAAAAGGTCTTGCCTTTGACCGTATGCTTTACATCGCACGTCGTGAATTTGAACAGAGTAATGATAATACTTACGTAGTTTCCATGAACAGCCGTACCATCGTATACAAAGGTATGTTTCTGGTAGGACAGCTCCGTACCTTCTTTGGCGATCTTCAGAGCCAGGATTACGAGTCTGCCATTGCAGTGGTACATTCCCGTTTCAGTACCAACACGAATCCAAGCTGGGAGAGAGCTCATCCGAACCGTTTCATCGTACATAACGGTGAGATCAACACAATCCGCGGAAACGCCGATAAGATGCTTGCACGTGAGGAAAACATGGAGTCTCCGTATCTGAAGGATGAGCTTCACAAGGTCCTTCCTGTAGTTAACCGTAATGGTTCTGACTCTGCAATGCTTGACAATACCCTGGAATTCCTGGTTATGAGTGGAATGGATCTTCCACTTGCAGTGATGATCACGATTCCGGAGCCATGGGCAAACAACGATACGATCTCTCAGGAGAAGAGAGATTTTTATCAGTACTATGCGACTATGATGGAGCCATGGGACGGTCCTGCGTCCATTCTGTTCTCAGATGGTGATGTGATGGGAGCGGTTCTTGACAGAAACGGTCTTCGTCCATCCAGATACTATATCACATCTGATGGCTATATGATCCTTTCCTCCGAGGTTGGTGTTCTTCCTGTGGATGAGGAGAAGATCGTATTAAAAGAACGTCTTCATCCGGGAAAAATGCTTCTGGTTGATACCGTTCAGGGTCGTGTCATTGATGACAATGAGCTCAAAGAAAAATATGCGAAAAAACAGCCTTATGGTGAGTGGCTGGACAGCAATCTGGTACAGCTTCGTGATATCAAGATCCCGAATCAGAGAGTTGTCGAATACACTCCGGAGGAGAGAGCACGCCTTCAGAAAGCTTTTGGATATACTTATGAGCAGTACCGTACTTCAATCCGAAACATGGCATTAAACGGCGCAGAAAGCATCGGAGCCATGGGACATGATACTCCCCTTGCAGTATTTTCCAAGGAACATTATCCGCTGTTCGATTACTTCAAGCAGCTTTTTGCACAGGTAACAAACCCGCCGATCGATGCGATCCGTGAGGAGATCGTTACTTCTACAAGTGTATATGTAGGCAAAGACGGAAACCTTCTGATCCAGAAGCCGGAGAACTGTCAGGTGCTGAAGATCAACAATCCGATCCTGACCAACACCGATATGCTGAAGATCAAGAATATGAAAAAGGACGGCTTCAAGGTTGTGACTATTTCCACATTATATTATAAGAGCACAAAGCTTGAACGTGCCATTGACCGTCTGTTCGTAGAGGTAGACAAAGCCTTCCGTGAGGGAGCAAACATCCTGGTTCTTTCTGACCGTGGTGTGGATGAGAACCATATGCCGATCCCGTCCCTGCTGGCGGTTTCCGCAGTACATCAGCATCTTGTAAAAACAAAGAAGAGCACTTCCCTTGCCCTGATCCTGGAGTCCGGTGAGCCGAGAGAGGTACATCATTTCGCAACACTTCTCGGATATGGTGCAAGTGCAGTCAATCCGTATCTGGCACTGGATACGATCCATGAGCTGATCGATACACATATGCTGGATAAGGACTATTACGCAGCCGTTGATGATTACAATCATGCAGTGATCAGCGGTATCGTAAAGATCGCTTCCAAGATGGGTATTTCCACTATCCAGTCCTATCAGGGATCTCAGATCTTTGAGGCAATCGGAATTTCCAAGGATGTGATCGATCGTTACTTTACAGGAACCGTAAGTCGTGTAGGCGGAATCACACTGGAAGATATCGAGGATAATGTAGAAAAACTTCATTCTGAGGCATTTGATCCCCTTGGACTTGCCACAGATCTTACTCTGGACAGCGTAGGTGCCCATAAGATGAGAAGCCAGGGTGAGGAGCACAAATATAACCCGCGTACCATTCATCTTCTCCAGCAGTCCACAAAACAGGGCAGCTATGAGATGTTCAAGGAATATACAAAGCTGGTAGATGACGAGGGTCATGGAAACTTAAGAGGTCTTCTGGACTTTAAGTTTGCCAAGGAGCCTATTCCGATCGACCAGGTTGAGAGTGTTGAGGATATTGTAAAACGATTTAAGACAGGTGCCATGTCCTACGGTTCTATTTCTCAGGAAGCACATGAGACATTGGCTATTGCCATGAACCATCTCCATGGAAAATCCAATACCGGTGAGGGTGGTGAAAGTGATGAGCGTCTGGATTCAGCAGGAACAGACAATGACCGCTGCTCTGCGATCAAACAGGTAGCCAGCGGACGTTTCGGCGTTACCAGCCGTTATCTGGTTTCCGCAAGAGAGATCCAGATCAAGATGGCACAGGGTGCAAAGCCGGGTGAGGGCGGACATCTTCCTGCAAAGAAGGTATATCCGTGGATCGCAAAAACCCGTCATTCCACACCGGGAGTCAGCCTGATCTCTCCGCCGCCACATCATGATATCTATTCTATCGAGGATCTGGCAGAATTGATCTATGACCTGAAAAACGCCAATAAATATGCGGATATTTCCGTAAAGCTGGTTTCTGAGGCGGGTGTTGGTACGGTTGCAGCCGGTGTTGCAAAGGCCGGTGCACAGACTGTTCTGATCTCCGGATATGACGGAGGTACAGGAGCAGCGCCAAGAAGCTCTATCCATAATGCAGGACTTCCATGGGAGCTTGGACTTGCAGAAACACACCAGACGCTGATCATGAACGGACTTCGTAACCGTGTACGTATCGAGACAGACGGTAAGCTGATGAGCGGCCGTGACGTTGCCATTGCAGCACTTCTCGGTGCAGAGGAATTCGGTTTTGCAACAGCGCCACTTGTAACGATGGGCTGCGTGATGATGAGAGTCTGCAATCTGGACACCTGCCCGGTAGGTGTGGCTACACAGAACCCGGAGCTGCGTAAGAGATTCCGCGGAAAACCGGAGTATGTGGAGAACTTCATGCGCTTTATTGCACAGGAGCTGAGAGAGTACATGGCACGCCTTGGTGTTGCCACCATCGATGAGATGGTAGGTCGTACAGACCTTCTTACAGTTTCTGACAGTGTGCAGGAGCCGCATAAGGGTAAGGTTGACTTAAGTGCCATCCTGAATAACCCATATGCAGGAAAGGGCAAAGTAACCTTTGATCCGAAGGCTGTATACAATTTCAATCTTGAGAAAACTCTGGATGAAAAAGTTCTGGTCAAGAAATGTGCACCGGCGATCCAGAAGGGTGAGAAAGTTTCTGTTGATGTAAATGTTACCAATACAGACCGTGCATTTGGTACCATCCTCGGATCTGAGATCACAAGAAATCATAAGGATGGACTTCCGGAGGATACGGTAACTGTAAACTGTACAGGTGCAGGCGGACAGAGCTTCGGTGCCTTTATTCCGAAAGGACTGACATTGAAACTGACCGGTGACAGCAACGACTACTTCGGAAAAGGCCTTTCCGGTGGAAAGCTGATCGTTAAGGTTCCAGAGAAGGCCGGATACAAGGCTGAAGAGAACATCATCGTCGGAAACGTGGCACTCTATGGTGCGACCAGCGGAACTGCATTTATCAACGGCGTTGCCGGTGAGCGTTTTGCAGTACGTAACTCCGGTGCGGTTGCAGTTGTTGAGGGTGTTGGCGAGCATGGCTGCGAGTACATGACAGGCGGCCGTGTGGTAGTTCTTGGAAAAACAGGAAAGAACTTTGCAGCAGGTATGAGCGGCGGTATCGCTTATGTCCTTGATGTGGATAACGTTCTTTACAAGAACCTCAATAAAGCAATGATCTCCATTGAAAAAGTGGAGAATAAATATGATAAAAAAGAGCTTCGTGATCTTATCGAGGCTCATGTGGAAGCAACAGGCTCTGAGATCGGTAAGAAGGTGCTGGCTGATTTTGATTCCTATCTGCCTCACTTCAAAAAACTCATTCCGGATGAGTACAAGAGAATGATCACATTAAGTGCAAAGCTGGAAGAAAAAGGTCTGACCAGCCAGCAGGCACAGATGGAAGCGTTCTATGAGAGCATCGGCGTGAAACATTAAGGAGGATGAGGAAATGGGAAAGCCAACTGGATTTTTAGATTATGAAAGAGAAACGGCAAAGGTTCTGCCGCCAAAGGAACGTATTCAGAATTTCAACGAATTTCGTATTCCATTAAATAAAGAAAAACAGAAACTTCAGGGAGCACGCTGCATGGCCTGCGGCGTCCCCTTCTGCCAGTCAGGTATGATGATCGGCGGAATGGCTTCCGGCTGCCCGCTGCACAACCTGGTTCCTGAGACAAATGATCTTGTGTACACAGGAAACTGGAAGCAGGCATTCCTTCGTTTAAACAAGACACACAGCTTTCCGGAGTTTACATCCAGAGTGTGTCCAGCACTTTGCGAAGCTGCATGTACCTGTAACCTGAACGGAGATCCGGTCAGCACAAAGGAGAATGAGAAAGCGATCATTGAGACAGCCTATGCAGAAGGATGGGTAAAACCGCAGATCCCGCCTGTCCGCACAGGAAAGACGATCGCAGTCATCGGAAGTGGTCCTTCCGGACTGGCAGCAGCACAGCAGCTGAACCGCCGTGGCCACAGCGTAACCGTATTTGAGAGAAACGACCGTATCGGAGGACTTCTCCGCTACGGCATTCCGAACATGAAGCTGGAGAAAAAGATCATTGACCGCAGACTGAAGCTGATGGAAGAGGAAGGCGTGAAATTTGTTACCAATATCAATGTTGGTGTTGACATCACTGCAGAACAGCTTCTGAAGGATTATGACCGTGTCCTTCTCTGCTGTGGAGCTTCTCATCCGAGAGATATCAAGGTTCCGGGAAGAGATGCCAAGGGAATTTACTTTGCAGTGGATTTCCTGAAGCAGGTAACAAAAAGTCTTCTGGATACAGATTTTGCAAAATTCCCATATGAGCTTGCAAAGGGCAAAAATGTTCTGGTCATTGGCGGTGGTGATACTGGTAATGACTGTGTGGGAACATCCATCCGTCTGGGGGCGAAATCTGTAACACAGCTTGAGATGATGCCGCAGCCTCCTGCAGCAAGAACTCCTTCCAATCCATGGCCGGAGTGGCCGAAGGTCCTGAAAACTGATTACGGCCAGGAAGAGGCTATTGCAGTATTCGGCCATGATCCTCGGATCTATCAGACAACCGTTACCGAGTTTATCAAGGACAAAAAAGGAAATGTCTGCAAGGCCAAAATCGTAAAACTGAAAAGCGTAAAGGATGAAAAGACCGGAAGATTCAATATGGTACCGGTCGAGGGCAGTGAGGAAGTGATCCCTGCAGATGTGGTCCTTATTGCGGCAGGCTTCCTTGGCAGCGAGAAATATGTGACAGATGCTTTCCGTGTAGCGCTTACACCAAGAACCAATGTGGAAACAAAACCGGAGCAGTATGCAACAAGCGTAGATCGTGTGTTCACAGCAGGTGATATGCATCGTGGACAGTCCCTTGTCGTATGGGCGATCCATGAGGGACGTGAGGCTGCGAAAGCAGTGGATGAATCACTGATGAGCTATTCATATTTACAGTAAAATAACAGATACCAGGGGCAAAAGATCAAAAAAACTGTTCGTGTTTCCGCGATAAAGCTTTTGAACTTTTGCCCCTTTTAAAAAATGGTTGACAAAGAATTGACCGATTGCTATAATTACGTCCATGAACAAGGGTGTTCTTCAAGAGCGGAAGCTCTCTGAAGTGCACCCTTTTTCTGATTTTGAGGGTAATTATTTTGGGTGATGAGGAAATAAAGGAGAGAATACTATGGGGAATTATACCAGAGAAGAGATTCTTGCAATGGCAGAGGAGGAAGACGTAGAGTTCATCCGCCTCCAGTTTACAGATATGTTTGGAACTCTGAAAAATATTGCGATCACAGCAAGAGAGCTTCCAAGAGCCCTGGATAACCAGTGCGTTGTATATGGCTCTCATATTGCGGGCATTGTGGGAGAAAAGGAGCCGGATCTGATCCTGTATCCGGATTATAATACTTTTTCAATTCTTCCATGGCGTCCTCAGCAGGGAAAGGTTGCAAGACTGATCTGTGATATGCGCCGTGCAGACGGATCAGAGCATGAGATGAGCTCCAGATATATTCTGAAAAAAACAGCGCAGGCAGCAGAGGAGGCAGGGTATACCTGTTATGTTGACCCGGAATGCGAGTTTTTCCTGTTTCATATTGATGATAACGGAATGCCTACAACGGTTTCTCACGAAAAGGCCGGATATCTGGATGTAAGTCCGGTGGACTTAGGCGAAAATGCAAGACGTGACATGGTACTGACTCTTGAGGATATGGGATTTGAGGTGGAATCCTCTCATCATGAGACAGCACCTGCACAGCATGAGATCGCCCTTCATTACGGGGAAGCACGTGAGATGGCAGACGAAGTTATAACCTTTAAGATGGCAGTAAGAACTGTAGCCAAACGTCATGGACTTCATGCGACATTTATGCCGAAGCCAAGACGGGAAGTAAACGGTTCAGCCATGCATATCCATTTTTCACTGTTTAAAAATGGAAAAAATATTTTCGTGGATCCGGAGGATCCGTCCAGATTAAGTGAAGAGGCATACTATTTTATCGGAGGTCTTCTGGCTCACAGCCGTGAGATGACTCTGATTACCAATCCGCTTGTAAATTCTTATAAGCGTCTTGTACCTGGATTTGATGCGCCTACAGAGCTGACCTGGACGAGAAATAACCAGAATTCACTGGTAAGGATTTCGAGAGTCAATGGTGCTGATACCAGGATCGAGCTTCGAAGCCCGGATGCTGCATCCAACCCATACCTTGTTTTTGCGGTATGCCTGGCAGCGGGCCTGGATGGAATCCAGAAGAAGATCTATCCTACAAAAGCTTCTAACCGTTCTCTTTCCGAGTCGGATCAGAAGGAACAGGGTATCGAGAATTTACCGGAGAACCTGCGGGAAGCGATCACACTGTTTGAGGACAGCAGCTGGATGAAGGAAATCCTTGGAGAAGCTTTCTGCAAACAGTATGCGCAGGCAAAGAGAAAAGAGTGGTTGCGTTATTCCCAGGAGATTTCCGACTGGGAGATCGAGGAGTATCTGTATCGGATCTGATGAACGAGGCATAATGGGACGAAAGAGAGTGGCGGCTTATGAACACGAGTATCGTGATTGCATTACCGAAAATAGAAGATGCCAAAAAGATCCGCACAGTCCTTAACCGATATGGATTCACGGTGGCGGCAGTATGCAATTCAGGTGCCAATGCCCTTGCCAGTATCTCGGAGCTTGATGGCGGCGTTCTGCTTTGCGGTTATCATCTTCAGGATATGTACTACCGTGATCTTCTGGACTATATGCCGGATTATTTTGAAATGCTGCTTATGGCCTCCCGGGGAGTGATCAGTGAGGCGCCAACATCCATTTTATGCGTGGGAATGCCTCTGAAAGTCGGAGATCTGGTAAATACGGTAAGCATGATGCTTTCCCAGATCGAAAGGCGCTGGAAAAAAGATAAGAAAAAGCCGAAGCAGCGTTCATGGAAAGAACAGAATTATATTTCAAATGCAAAGATGCTTTTAATGGAAAGAAATCACCTGAGCGAGGATGACGCATACCGCTATATCCAGAAATGCAGTATGGATTCCGGGACCAATATGGTGGAGACGGCCCAGATGGTTCTGATGCTTTTATATGATTCTGTGTAAAAAACAACAAAAAACAGCAGAGCGGACAGGAATGATCTGTTCTGAATGACTGATATCACACCGGATCGGGAAAAATTCCGCAGGGGATTTCCTGATTCGGTGAAACTACTTTGAATTGGAGGATGAGGGAATGGAATTTATGGATGGAATCTGTAAGAATAGAGAATGTGCCTGGGATGTGCTTCTTTCTGAGAGCATGAAAGACCAGGAAGCAACAGTGGAAGGTGCAATACACAGCATCCGTAATATGGGTGACGTGGCATTTGTGATACTTCGAAAAAAAGAAGGGCTTTTTCAGACCGTATATGAAAACGACAAGACAAATGTTTCCATTCATGATCTGAAGGAGGCAATGTGTGTGCGCCTCACAGGAACTCTTCATGAGGAAGAAAGAGCGCCTCACGGAAGAGAACTCCGCATCAGCCATGTGGAGATCCTTTCCTCACCTGCAGAGCCTCTTCCGCTGGCCATCGACAAATGGAAGCTGAACACTTCCCTGGAGGCAAAGCTGAATTATCGTCCTATCGCCCTGCGTAATGTGCAGGAGCGTGCAAAATTCAAGATCCAGGAGGCTCTGGTGCGGGCATTTCGTGATTACCTCTATGAGAAGGGGTTCACCGAGATCCACACACCGAAGATCGGAGCCAGAGGTGCAGAGGGTGGTGCAAATCTGTTCAAGCTGAGTTATTTCCATAAACCGGCAGTTCTGGCACAGAGCCCGCAGTTTTATAAACAGATGATGGTAGGTGTTTTTGACCGTGTATTTGAGACCGGCCCTGTATTCCGTGCAGAGAAGCATAACACAAAACGTCATCTGAACGAATATACAAGCCTTGATTTTGAGATGGGCTATATCAACGGATTTGAGGATATCATGGAGATGGAAACCGGATTTCTCCAGTATGCGGTAGAGCTTCTTAAGAAAGACTACGCTCATGAGCTTTCCATTCTGAAGGTGGAGCTTCCGAAGGTGGACAAGATCCCGGCAGTACGTTTTGACAAGGCCAAAGAGCTGGTAGCTGAAAAATATAATCGTAAGATCCGCAACCCATATGATCTGGAGCCGGAGGAAGAAGCGCTGATCGGAAGATATTTCAAAGAAGAATATGATGCTGATTTTGTTTTTGTCACACATTATCCGTCTAAGAAGCGTCCGTTCTACGCAATGGATGATCCGTCAGATGAGAAATTTACATTAAGCTTTGACCTTCTGTTCAAGGGACTTGAGGTAACTACAGGCGGACAGCGTATCCATGATTATCAGATGCTGAAGGATAAGATCGCAGCCCGTGGTATGGATGAAGAGGGTATGGAGCAGTACCTGGATACCTTCAAGCATGGAATGCCGCCTCACGGAGGACTTGGAATCGGACTGGAACGTCTTACCATGCAGATCCTCGGAGAAGAAAACGTTCGTGAGACCTGTCTGTTCCCACGTGATATGAACAGACTTGAGCCGTAATAAGGAGAAAAAAGATGGCAAAGATAATCGATGATGAAACAATGGAAAATGTCTGCATCCTTGCAAAGCTTTCTCTGACAGAGGATGAAAAGGAAAAAGCAAAAGAGGACATGCAGAAGATGCTGGACTATGTAGACAAGCTGGATGAGCTTGACACCTCTTCCGTAGAGCCCATGTCCCATATTTTTGAGGACGAAAATGTATTTCGTGAAGATATTGTGACAAACGGAGACAATCATGAGGCGATGCTTGCCAATGCACCGAAACAGAAAGAAAACCAGTATCAGGTTCCGAAAACAATTGGATAAGACAGGAGACAGGACATGGATTTGGGAAAATTAACCGCATTACAGCTTGCGGAAAAGATCAAGCAGCATCAGATAAGCGTCCTGGACGGTGTGAAATACGTATTTGATCAGATCGAAGCAAAAGAGGACAAGGTCCACGCTTATCTTGATACTTACAAAAAAGAAGCCTATGCAAGAGCAAAAGAGGTACAGAAGGGCATTGAGGATGGAACCTATACAGGACCTCTTGCCGGTGTACCTATTGCAATTAAGGATAATATCTGCATTAAGGGAAAAACAACTACCTGTGCATCGAAGATCCTTGAGAATTTTGTGCCGCAGTACAATGCCGAGGTTATTGACCGTCTGGAACAGGCAGGTCTTGTGATCATCGGAAAGACAAACATGGATGAGTTCGCCATGGGAAGTACCACAGAGACATCCGCTTACGGCGTCACCAGAAACCCGTGGGATCTGGAGCATGTTCCGGGCGGCTCCTCTGGCGGTTCCTGTGCGGCAGTGGCAGCAGGGGAAACTTACCTGGCACTTGGCTCCGATACTGGCGGTTCCATCCGTCAGCCAAGTTCCTACTGCGGTGTTACCGGAATCAAACCGACCTATGGTACAGTATCCCGTTACGGACTGGTTGCCTACGCATCCTCTCTGGACCAGATCGGACCGGTTGGAAAAGATGTTGCAGACTGTGCGGCACTTCTTGAGATCATTGCCGGACACGATGCCAAGGACAGCACCTCCATGAAGAGAGAGGATCTTGATTTCTCCGCTTCTATGACGGATAAGATTGTGGGAATGAAATTCGGCGTGCCGAAGGAATATCTCTCAGAGGGACTGAACCCGGAGGTAAAAGAGGCCTTTATGAATACGCTGAAGAGCCTTACCGAGATGGGCGCAGTGGTAGAATTTTTCTCCATGAAGACAACAGAATATATGATCCCTGCTTACTACATCATTGCCAGCGCAGAGGCCAGCTCCAACCTGGAGCGTTTTGACGGCGTGAAGTACGGTTTCCGTGCAAAAGAGTACGAGGGGCTTCATGATATGTACAAGAAGACAAGGACTGAAGGTTTCGGCGAGGAAGTAAAGCGCCGTATCATGCTTGGCTCCTTTGTGTTAAGCTCCGGTTACTACGATGCTTACTATCTGAAAGCACTTCGCACAAAAGCCCTTATCAAAAAGGAATTTGATCAGGCCTTTTCCAAATATGATGTTCTTCTTGCCCCGGCATCACCCTTTACGGCGCCGAAGCTGGGAGAGAGCCTGAAAGATCCTCTTGCCATGTATCTTGGCGATATTTATACGGTAGCAGTAAACCTGTGCGGACTTCCCGGAATCACAGTTCCATGCGGAAAAGACGCAGCAGGCCTTCCAATCGGAATCCAGATGATCGGTGACTGCTTCAAAGAAAACAACCTGTTCCGCGCAGCACACGCCTATGAGAAAAAACGCGGCGATTTCGGAACAGCAATGGAAGGGGGAGAAAAGGCATGAAACAGTATGAGACAGTCATAGGACTTGAGGTGCATGTGGAGCTTGCCACAAAAACAAAGATCTTCTGCGGATGCTCCACAGAATTCGGAGGCGCACCAAATACACATACCTGCCCGGTCTGCACCGGTATGCCAGGCTCTCTTCCGGTCCTCAACAAAAAAGTGGTAGAGTTTGCCATCAAGGCAGGTCTTGCGGCAAACTGTCATATCCATCAGTATTGTAAGTTTGACCGTAAGAACTATTTTTACCCGGATAACCCACAGAACTATCAGATCTCTCAGCTGTATCTGCCAATCTGCTATGACGGAGCTGTTGAGATCGAGACTTCCGCAGGCAAAAAGACTGTACGTATCCATGAGATGCATATGGAGGAGGATGCCGGTAAGCTGATCCATGATGAGTGGGAAGACTGCTCCCTGGTTGACTACAACCGAAGCGGGGTACCGCTAATCGAGATCGTATCCGAGCCGGATATGAGAAGCTCCGAGGAGGTTATCGCATATCTGGAAAAGCTCCGCTGCACCATGCAGTATCTTGGAGTTTCTGACTGTAAGCTCCAGGAGGGCTCTATGCGTGCCGATGTCAACCTTTCCGTCCGTGAGGTGGGAAGTGAGACCTTCGGAACAAGAACAGAGATGAAGAACCTGAACTCCTTCAAGGCCATTGCGAGAGCGATCGAAGGAGAGAGAGAACGTCAGATCGAGCTTCTGGAAGAAGGAAGAGCCGTTGTACAGGAGACAAGAAGATGGGACGATAACAAAGAGTCTTCCCATGCTATGCGTTCCAAGGAGGATGCAAAGGATTACCGTTACTTCCCGGACCCGGATCTTCCGCCGATCCACATTTCCGATGCATGGATCGAAGAGCTGCGTACTTCCATTCCGGAGCTTCGTGAAGCCAAGATGGAGCGTTATCAGAAGGAGTATGAGCTTCCGGCTTATGATGCAGGGATCCTGACCGAATCCAGACATCTGGCAGGACTTTTTGAGGAGACAGCAGTTCTTCTCGGAAACCCGAAAAAGGTGGCAAACTGGTTTATGGTGGAGGTTCTCCGCCTGACAAAGGACAAGGGCCTTGATCCGGAAAGGGTAAGCTTTACCCCGAAGCATCTGGCAGACCTTCTTTCCATGGTGGAGAAAAAAGAGGTCAGCGCACAGAATGCCAAGAAAGTATTTGAAAAAGTGTTTGACGAGGATATTGATCCGGTTGTATATATAGAAGAGAATGGTCTTAAGATCGTAGAAGATACAGGCCTTCTCACCGAAACTGTGAAAAAGATCGTAGATGCAAACCCCGGACCGCTGGCAGAGCTTCTGGGCGGCAAGGATAAGGTTATGGGATTTTTCGTAGGACAGTTGATGAGAGAGCTGAAAGGCAAGGCAAATCCTGACAGCGTCAGAAAAGCACTGGCAGAGGAAATTGAGAGAAGGAGATAAAATACTATGGTTACAGTAAATCAGAATTATTTAAAACTTCCGGGAAGCTATCTGTTTTCCAATATCGCAAAGAAGGTAAGCGCATATAAGGAGGCCAATCCGGAATTTAAGGATTCTGTGATCAGTCTTGGGATCGGTGATGTGACACAGCCCCTTGCACCGGCAATCATCGATGCCCTTCATAAATCCGTAGACGAGATGGCACACGCAGAAACCTTCCACGGATATGCTCCGGATCTCGGATATGAATTCTTAAGAAGTGCCATTGCAAAAAATGATTATCAGTCCAGAGGCTGCGACATCAGCGCAGACGAGATTTTTGTTTCCGATGGAGCAAAAAGTGATTCCGGAAACATCCAGGAGATCTTCGGACTGGATAACAAGGTTGCAGTCTGCGACCCGGTTTATCCTGTATATGTAGATACCAACGTTATGGCCGGACGTACTGGTCTGTATAACAAGGAGAGAGAGAATTTTGACGGTGTGATCTACATGCCCTGCAAAGAGGAGAATGGTTTCCTTCCGGAGATCCCGGCAGATGAGGTACCGGATCTGATCTATCTCTGCTTCCCGAACAATCCCACCGGTGGTGCTATCACAAAGGCAGCTCTTCAGGAGTGGGTCGACTACGCCAACAAAAACGGCTGCGTGATCATCTATGATGCAGCATATGAGGCATATATTTCTGAGGAGGATGTCCCGCACAGCATTTATGAGTGCGAGGGTGCGAGAACCTGTGCCATCGAGCTTCGAAGTTTTTCCAAAAATGCAGGCTTTACAGGCGTTCGTCTTGGCTTTACCGTTGTTCCGAAGGAACTGGTGCGTGATGGTGTAGAGCTTCACAGTCTCTGGGCAAGACGTCACGGAACCAAGTTTAACGGTGCTCCGTACATTGTACAGAGAGCAGGCGAGGCTGTTTACTCTCCGGAGGGAAAAGCACAGCTGAAGGAGCAGATCGCTTATTACATGCGTAATGCAAAGACGATCCTGGAGGGACTTTCCGCAGCAGGATTTTCCGTGTCCGGTGGAAAAAATGCTCCATACATCTGGCTGAAAACACCGGATCAGATGACCTCCTGGGAGTTCTTTGATTATCTCCTTGAGAAAGCACACATCGTAGGAACACCAGGTTCAGGCTTTGGTGCACATGGTGAGGGATATTTCCGTCTGACAGCATTCGGAAGCTATGAGAATACTCTTGAGGCAATTGAGAGAATTAAAAATCTGTAATATGAGTATAAATTGCGGAGCAGGTCTTTGTAAAAGAGCTGCTTCGTTTTTTTACCGAATCAAAGAAATATTCTGCTTCATTGCGAATATCCACTTGATCTGGATCAAAGAAGCTCCCGGCAGGGTTGCGAAAAGCAATAAGCAGTGGGAAAAATTTGCCTGTAAGTTAATTTGTGAAAATAACAATAAGGATTGCGAAAATTTATCATATCATTTATAATTGTACAGGAAGTAAGGCACAGGCCGCAGAAAGCCTGTGTTCATAAAATTTCACAAATTTACGCAATCACGAAAGGGGATTTTATCATGGGTATCAGAAGAGTAGAAAATATGTGCGGCGGTAAAGGCCATGTGATCATCAAAGACATTCTTGAGGGAGACGAGCTGAAGGGAAAATGCGGACTTTACGCACAGGTTACCATCGAAAAAGGATGTTCTCTGGGATACCATGAGCATCATGGCGAGACAGAAACCTACTATATCTTAAGCGGTGAAGGCGAGTACGACGATAACGGCGTGAAACGCCCGGTAAAGGCCGGCGACATCACCATCACACCAGATGGAAAAGGACACGGTCTTACCAATACAGGCGACACAGATCTTGTGTTCATGGCACTGATCATTTTTGACTGATCCATATAGAAGAAAACAGAAGTGAGACAGAAGGGCGGCCTTTTTGAAGAGGCTGCTCTTTTTACGACTGAGGCGTAACCTGTGTCGGAGTATAAATTCTGGGATGAAAGATTCTCTGTCTCAGATTGTTATTAAACGAAATGTATTAATTGTATAAACAAAAAATATTTTTGGATTTTTTTAGAAAAAAACTGTTGACATACAAAAAGCACTTTGCTATACTATCACTTGTCGCGAGGGAGAAGATAAAGAATCCCGAAGAAATGCGATATGCGGAAGTGTCGGAACTGGCAGACGAGCAAGACTAAGGATCTTGTGAGCAT
>OLXW01000245.1_pt1 | contig 40495 bp, 49 predicted proteins | sample 1673551 | NCBI WGS metagenome assembly OLXW01 (sample SAMEA103958114, study PRJEB25191) | human gut metagenome | reverse complement strand
CTGTTATCCCCCTGTACAGGGCAGGTTACCCACGCGTTACTCACCCGTCCGCCACTCAGTCACCAATCAATCATCCGAAGAATCTCAAAAGGTGCTTCGTTCGACTTGCATGTGTTAGGCACGCCGCCAGCGTTCATCCTGAGCCAGGATCAAACTCTCAAATAAAATGTTCAAGATGTCAGATCAAGGTCCAGAACCACTGGTTCTTTTCCTGTCATTACTGTTTATTTAGGTTTTGAACTTTCGTTCTGTTCCATGGACTTTCCTGCAGACATCACTCTCAGGAAAACCCGAATGAAATTTGAATTAACGTTCAAGGTTGTTTTGTTATTCAGTTATCAAGGTTTTGTGTTTTCTTTCGAAAACGCTTAATTATATTATCACATTCTCATATCTTTGTCAAGAACTTTTTTCAAGAACTTTTTCTTCTTTTTAAGAAGTCCGTTCTCGCTGTCAAATGTGAACTTTTATATATTATCACATGATTCTCAATCTGTCAAGAAGTTTTTTCATTTTCTTTTAAGATTCTTGTCATTTTTCTTTTAAAAATGAGTTTCTCATGTGCAACGCATATTATATTATCATAACAGTAGAGTTGCGTCAAGCATTTTTTGAAGATTTTTTTATTTTATCAACAAGCACTAGATATTGTATTTTTTCTGTATTTTTATCATTCACGCTGCATATCCGGCTTATTGAATTGTTATTTTTTTATCAACATTTAAACATAAATAATATCAATTTACAAAAATAGCATAGAATATTCCTTAAATTTTCCAAAAAGATAGCTCTCTATAATTCTTATTTACAGATTCACCTCTAAAGTGTGTTTGGAAAATCGTTCCTGTAATCTGCTCATCTCGCAGCAAGAATACCAGGGTATTCTTGAATTTGCCTAAATACAGTTGACATAGCCTGCTACACCTCTGTATTCAGGCAAAATATACCACAAATTATAACATACATTTTCGTTTAATCCATAATAGAACTGAACTAAATAAGAAATTATAGAGGGCCATCTTTAACTCAAATGCCTATTAACGAATATTAAATTTATACTTTCCAATATCTACCGTTTCTTTTTTGCTTACAAAATCCCACTTTCCTTCATAATATATAATTGTCACAATTGTATTATATTCTAACTTATCAAGAATTGGTACTGCCCAACTTTGTGGAACCATCTCATATTCTTCGTTTGTTTTCCTATCAGTCATAACATACATATCGTTATGTTTATGAGTATATTGCACATTTTTCAACACAACAGGAATTCTTGAATGCGGTTCATTCCAAGCTACTGCTTCATGATTATATTCATCGTCTACCTGAGATTGTATACTCTTTAATGCTTCTTTACGCATGCTTCCGTTATTGCAGTAAAGAATCGCTGTCCTCTTCTTACCGGTAGTGAGACTCACAAGGGTTGCCGTATTACAGATAGCCTTTGCTTTTCCCCAGCCAAGTTCGGTCTCATGATTTTCTGCTTTTATAAGTACAAATGGACTTTCTAATAATTCTTCTTCATGTAGATAAATAGCTTCACCTACTTTCATCTCCGAAATGCAACGATATTTTCTATTATTATCTATATTCTTATTATCTAAATCCTGCATTTTTTCTATCTGGGCACTTGTCAAAGTTTCCAGATCTTTTTTCATTTTTTCTTCTATATCTATGTTCGTATTTCCAATCTCTGCGTCATCCCCTGTATCTTCTTCTGCAGCTTTTTTATACCATTCTTCTGCTTTCTCAATGTCTTCTTCTACTCCAAGTCCATGCTCATAAAATTGCCCCAACTTATATGCTGCATCTGGTCTTCCCTGCTGTGCCGCTAACATATACCAATGCATTGCCTTTTCAAAATCCTTTTCCTTGCCCTTTCCCTGTTCATAACATCGACCCACATTATACTGTGCCTGTGCGTATCCCTGCAAAGCTGCTTTCTCTCCCCAGTGAATCATCTCTTCATAATTCTTGTCTACACCTTTTCCATAACCATAAAAATGTGCCAAGAGTGCCTGTGCCGGCGCATATTCCTGTTCTGCAGACTGTACACAGTAATCAACTGCCCTTTTCATATTTATACTTGCACCTTTTCCATTTGCATATGCCCTTGCCAAATGATATTGTGCCTCCATATCGCCAGATTTCGCAAGTTTCTTCCACTCTTTCACTTGTTTACTCTCAAAACTAAATAATCCCATATTCCGTCTCCCCTCTTGTGTTCAATCGTAAGTTATGCATTGATTATACTTTAACAATGGTATTATATCACAAAAAAGCAGGAAAAAGCCATCGAATTTTATAAAAATTGTACAGATTTCTGCAAAAGCATTATATTTACTGGACTTTTTAACGGTTCAAAATCTCGTTTACACCAATTACTACACCAATTTATCCAACGACTTTAAGATAGCTTTGTATATTTTCCATTTCCTTTTGTTGCTCATCTTCTACTACATGTACATATCTATCCATTGTTATCGCAAGAGTGGAATGACCTAGAATTTTTTGCAGAGTTTTGGGACGCATACCACCTTCTATGCACCTTGTTGCGAATGTATGTCTTAACGAGTGAATTGAAAACTTCTGAATACTTAATTTATCTGCAATCTCAGATAATTTGCCATTATACGCAGAAAATAAAGTAGGGTTACCTTTTCTATTAAAAAATACCAGATTAGCAAATTCCAAAGAAATCACTTTGTTTTTCTGTTCTCTCTGTTTTTTTAAAATATTATAAGCTTCCTCAGTCATTGGAATATCTCTTGTTCCAGACTTTGATTTCGTACTACCCCATCTCCAACCTTGAGTTTTCGTATCATATCTTAATGTTCTTCTCACATGGATAATACGCTTTTCAAAATCAACATCATTCCATTGTAACCCTGTCAACTCACTGTATCGCAGTCCTGTCTGTAAAATCAATGCAAAAGGATTATAGTATAAATAACCTTTCATCGCTTGTAAAAATAGAATCTGTTCTTCTCTTGTTAATGGTTTTCTTTCTGTAGATTCCGCTCCCTTTTTACAATACACTCGTTTAGTTACTGGATTAGATTTTATTATTTGATATTCTACCGCATCAGAGAAAAAGGCTTTCATAAAAGTTCTGACCTTCTTAATAGTAGACTTTTTATACTTTCTCTTTTTAGAATTACTCATAGCATTCAAAACATTCTGGCAATGTATAGGGAGAATCTTAGACATTTTCATTTCTCCTAATATTCCTTGCATATGTGTGCGATACATCTCATCATAACTCTCTAATGTACCCCACTTTACATTAGGAGACTTTACTTCTTCCATCCAATATTCATACCATGCATTAGCGGTCATATCTTCGCCAGCTTCAGCACAATCGTATTCATCTTTATACTGTTGATCTGCCAGCCATTGTCTACACTCCTGCAATTTTTTAAAATATTTCTGTTTTCTTTCTCCCTGTCTATTAGTATATCTTGCTGTATATAATCCGTCTTTCCTTTGAGAAATTCCTGTACCTAATTCTTTTCCTTTCAGGCTCTTACCCATCAATTATTCCTCCTTTTAAAAAGAGCCTTAATATAATAAATTTATTTTATTACAAAAAGGCTCTATCGTCCATATGTTCTTTTTTAATCTATAACTCAATATTTCCTTCAATATAATTTTCAAATTCTCTCCGCTTCACTAATTTTTTATTTCCTATATATAATACAAATGGACAATTTGGAATTTTCAACATTTCTCGTATTTTATTTATGCCTATACTGCTGTATGCAGCGGCTTCTTCAACGGTCATTGTGACTTTTCTCCACACTGGAATAATTATTTTTTCTTTTTCTGTCAATCAATCATATCCTTTCTTAATTTTCTCCAAATAGAAAAGAGTACCAGAACTTTGATATCCTGATACTCTTCTTCCACGATTTATTTGCTATCTCACTTTTCTAATCCATCTTAATGTTTTTAAATAGTTTTGCAAATTCCCACATACACTTTATTCTTGTTGCCAAATCAACAATCCCAGTAAAATCATTTCTAATAGGCTTTTCAAAAATGCTACCCGGCATATCTAATTTCTTCCGTTCCTCTAAAACACCCCTACATTTCTCCAATTCTTTTATAATACTTTGAAACATACTAGGATTATCTAACTGCTCTAATGTCTCAAATTGTTTAAACATATGTGGGTCATTCTCTTCTAAATATTTTAAATAATCAAAAGGATGTTTCCAATTTTTCAACTCTTCTTCCAATGTATTTTTTACAATATCTAATGTTTTTTCTCTTTCCTCTAAAAGAACTTCATTATATTTTTCTACTTTATCTAAAATTTTTTCTGCTTTCCCAAACTCTCCTTTTTTACAGAATTGATCTGCTTCTAACAGTCTTTCTGACATTCTTTCCGAAATACCACTCCAAAAATCATCCTTTTCTGTTTCAAATTGAAAAGCATCTTTCGTTTCATCTATACTTTCATCCCATTCTTTAACTATTGTATATATATCTTTTTCCAAGATATTTCCCATCACCATCTCATTTTCTGGATTATCTTGATTCTTGAAAGAAGTAAAACTTTCCAGAAGCATATTCCCATAGACATTTATGTATAAGGTTCTAAAGATACAATTTTTTACACATCCATATCCACAGAGATTTTCTTTCCCTTGACATACTTCTCTAATAGGTACTATACACATAGCATTTTTTTCTTGAACCAATTTTTCCACTCTCAAGAATTCTTCTTTTTCTTCCTGTGTCCATTGATTTACATTTCCTTCATCTACGACTTGGATTTTTAAATTCAAGTACATATTATCTGCTTTTTCTACCCCACAATATTGTAATTTTTCTTTATACCATTCTATATTTTCTTCCAGATTCACTGAGGGCAGATGTTCTTTCAGATATTCCTCATGAAAAATATCATTAGAAACCGAAAGTTTATTGTTCCTAAAAGTAGTATACGCACTCCATTCATTGAACACTCGTACAAATTCTTCTGACTTGATAGTGCAGTTACTAATAACTATTATATAATTAACCTTTATCTTTTTATCTTTACATTTTCTTAGTAATGTTTCCAATCTTTCTGTATATAAAATTGGCTCTCCTCCTGTTATAAAAAGTTCGTCAATAAAATACACATTATCCAATAGTGCATCCATTACCTCATCGGACATGGCAATATTTTCGCTCTCTCCCTTACAACAATGTCTACATTTTAAATTACATTTCCTTCCAATTTCCAAATATACATTTCTTAATGATACTTTTTCCATATATTTAATTCCTTTCATATATCTAAAACAGAAAAGATTAAAGTTATTAAAATCTTTCCTGTGGTTATTTATTTTTAATCTATGAAAACTCCGGCAGAACTGCCGTAAGAATAATATTTATTTTGATGGAATCGCAGATAACCACGATTCTGATTTGAATTTTAATTGTTTATAGATATGATTTATCAGCTTTAATTCACTCACATCTTCTGTTCTATAATACTTTTCATTTAATAACTGAATCAAATATGTATAACTTTCCTCATCGAATTCAACCATTACTATAATGAATCACTCTCCCTCTAATATTTCTTCAATCGTTTTAACGTGCTTTCCCTTGAGAAAGTCATGTGTTTTCTCCAGCTGTTCTGGTGTCAGTTTTGCTTTATGAGAAAACCATTTGCTGCAAGTAGACTGTGAACATCCGATAAATTTTTCAAAAAATTTATCGGAGATTCCATTTTCAGTAAGGTATTTTCTTACCACGTTACTTAATGTATCCATTTTTTATCATCCTTTCTTATTAGATTTTTTATATGTAAAATTAGAATATTTTTATGCTTATCTCCTCCCTATAATAAATCTTCAATTAAAAAAGGAGAGTCATTTTCTGTATATTTTTTCTACCAAAAATGACCCTCTATTATATTTCTGAATCTCCTAATTATGTCGATTCAGCCAACTATTCACTTATCTATTCTAATTCTAACTTTAATTCTTCAACAGTATCAAATAAGAATCTTGGTAAATATTTCTTCAAAGTTTCTAAAGACCTTTTCTTAAAATACATAATCTGTGTTCCAATAACACTATCATCTTCCTCAGAATATATAAGATAAATGTTATTATGAACCTCATCAGAGTATGTTGGTATACGTGCATTAAATGTGATTAGTAAGTCATCATATTTTTTATCATAATAATAACTATAATTCTTTACTTGAATCATATACAACACCTCCCTTTATATACTCCCTTTATTTTTATTTCTTTTTTTCAAAAGTGTGGAACATTTATTTGTACAGGTTTTCGCATTACCAACCACCAGAAATTTACTACCGCATATCTCACATAGTCTCACTTTTCTATCTCCATTATGCTTCCATAAATCTAACAGCGGATTATTGGATTCTGCATAGAATAATATCTTTTCTTGTGGTAAATCTTTCTCCTCCACTATTGGCAGCTCGCACAAAGAAATCTTCTTATATCTCTGACATTCTTCCTGTTTTACATAACCGTTTTTCTCCAACCGCTCCAATCCTTTTTGCGTACATTTCGACTCTAACCAATTATCAAGGGTGGCAGCGGTAATCTTCCCTTTTTGCCTTGTTCCTTTGTAAAGACGGATATAATTCTTTTTATCTCCATATTTCTTTTTAAAACGCTCAATCAAAACATATAATATATATAAAATATATCTATCTTTCTCGCATCTTTTTCTTGTCGTAAGCCCCATGAAGTAGTTATATAATTTTTCTGTGATTGGAATTTTAACAATTTCTTCCTGTTCTTTCTTTATCTTATCTCGACTTTCTTTTATCTCCTGCTCTCTTTTGGAAGAAGACTTATACATATCTTTTTTGAATGGAACTTCCTTGCCATTTTCGATATTTTTACACAAATTATTATACAGAATATCCCCGAAGCAATTCCACAGAATATCCTTCCGATCTTGTTTATTTTCTTCGTTATAATATTCAATATCCACAAGATAATTAGCAATTTTCTTTCTGTCTTCCATAATTTCTTTAAATTTTGAAATGCAGTATATTCTAAACAACACCGTATCTGATTCTTTTTTGCCTAAATCTTCCTGTACCTTTTTATACAAGTACATTCTTTCTCGTTTCAATTCTGCCAGAAGTAGCTCCAATTTTTTATAATCTTCCGATGTCCTATCCACTTTATATTTTTTATCTTTCTCATTCGTATCTTTTTCAATGTCAATTAACATCTGTGGATTAAATACCCCTTTGTCTGGGTATTTTATCTTCGTTATACCTCCAGAAGTCTTATCAGAAATATACTGACTGATTCTATCTATATTGCTCAGTTCATTGACGTTTTCACATTGAGTCTGCTTTTTCCCTTTTGCATACATGAAGAAATGTGGACACTTATATTTCTTGGAATCCTTATAGGAATTATATTCTGATGCATATTTCTTTAAATCCATAGCTTTTTGTGTCTTGAAAAAATCAATCACAAAATTGTTGTATGCACATAAGATTCTTACCAGTTTTATATCAGGCTTTTTTTCGGAATTAAATATTTTTGTGATAGCATTGGAAACATACCCGATATTTTCATTGTTGAAACTACTTGTCAGGCAGAGCATAATAGCATCGTTTCTAATCTGTGCCGATTCTGCTTTTGTCATGTCATAAAACAAAGGATACTTGTTCCTGTCAAGAACATCAAGAAATGCTTTATCATGTATAAGGCAGATATGATCTCCATCCCAATCAGCTTGTAAAACTTTAGAAATCAAGTCATGAGAACTTACAACGGTATCTGTTCCACTAAACCACTCTTTACATTTTTCTGACTGCAACACTTTTCTAATTCCATGTTCACAATCTGACAGATGCGGATAGCGCAGACAACAAGTTTCTTCTATATTAATGCCATCGTAATTATGATTGTAAATATATCCTTCTGGTACTAATCCCTTCGGCACATCTTCTCCTAGAAACAGCCATTCACAGAACGCAAATAAGTCGGGACAAATGTAGCTCCAGAATCCATCCATAGTCAGCTTACATCCTTGTGCTTCTTTCCTGATTGATTGTACAGCATTTTTCATTGTTTTTTTCACATGAATGTCATTTAACATAGCAGGATATTTTAATATGGAAGTATACAGGGCATTCATTTTATTTTCATCATTATCACTCTTATTTTCCTTTGCTTCTATCTCAATTCCCATTAATTTTAATGCTACTTCTGGCTTTGTTTTCGCATCATTAATATACTTAACGGTTTGCGCTGCCAATTTTTCAATAGCTTCATCTGTGAGATTTTCTCTTGGAATAGTCTGGAATGGTTGGTATGCTACCTTCACCTCTGCATGTGGCACATGAGAACAATTATTAATTGTGATAGATAAACCTGATTTCTTAAAGCACTCTCTGTATTCCTGCATGGACTCATAATATTTTCTCATTTTTAATTGGCTATCTGTCAGAATAATTTTTGCTTTTAGGAAATCATCTACTGTAAGTGAATCGCCCCATGCATCTTTCATATTTACAGGACTTACTTTAGACTCATATTTTTTAATGAACTTATGGAAATCAAATGGGAATACCGCTCCCTTTAGCCAGCCACCACGAATTTGACAACTGCAAGGAAATGTACCGGGAATAAAGATTCCTGCTCCATCCGCATGTTGAATCGGAATATCCATCATTTTTTCTTCAATATCCAATGTATTGACATCAAGATAATTAACCATACCTGGCACCATAGTTTCAAAATCAGGTACAATAATTACCTCATCAATACTAACACCAGAATCATAGAGAACACTATTAGAGATATTCAACGCTTTCGCTGCAAAGAACTTTCCCATATTAATACCGCCTTTAGCATTAATATGTTCTTCTGTTAGTCCACACATAAGAGCATATTTATTTTCATTCCAATAATTCTCCTCGACAAGTGTAATTTCTGAATCTTTCATCTGCCCTGTACTTGATGTGTAGAAAATATAATGTCTACCTTCTAAATTGACACCTCGTTCTATAATCTGCCTTAATACACCTGTTAATGCTTCACTTCCACATTTCAATAGAAGAAACTGATTCAGGAGCGGTATCTCTGATAAGTCAGTATTACATCTTCTGATACACTCATTCTCAAACCAAACAATCCGCTTTTCATCTTTAATGGTATCCGTAAAATTTCCTTCTTCATCGCAAAAATATATTGCACTCTTCCGAATCTCACGAATTGTATCTTCTGGAAATTTTTCAATCTCATTACAAAGAAATGGTTTGAACTGTTTCTTATCAAATTGAGAATTTAACAGTCCTATTGATTCCTCATAAGTAATATGAAATTCTTCTGATAAGCGGTCGGGAGTCGGATACTGCACTCCTAATCTTTCTCTTAATTGTTTATTACTGATTCCCTCACAATAAAGATTGTAATATTCCTGCTCCTGCTCTGTAAGACAGGTTGAGATATTCAACTTATAAACTTGACATCTTCCAAATTCTAATTTCATCTGTGCTGCTATAATAATCATCCTTCCGTTATTTATTTTGTGTATATCTGTTTTTTAGAAATGTTTTGTCTATATCACCTACCTTTTCCCCATGAATCAATGTCTATTTGCTCTCGTAATACTTCAGTATGAGAATGAAACCTCTGGAAAACTAAAATGGATTTAAGAGCAAATAGCGTTAAAAATACCGTTGCTATATACGAATTTTTAAACAAATGAAAGAGCGATTTCATCGGCTAATTTTTAAGAAATTTAGGCATAAATTCCACGATAACACTGGGATGTGTTGTCGCAGAGTATTGTAATGCCGTTTTTTACCGTAATCCTCCGCTCTTCACCGTAAAATAAACGCTAGAAATATTCCAGTATCAACCAAATCAGAAAGTTCAGGAATCATTTCTGAAAGAAGTTTATAGTTCTGAAGAGTATCAACTGAAATTCCCATTTGGGCTGCGAGGTCACACTGAGATTTTTTTGCTTCAACCGAAGAATTCGGCTCAAGCTCTTTTTTAACATACTGATTAGAACCATTCCCACCAGCACTGCCTTCTCTAATTCCATATAATCTTTCCAATTCCTTAATCCGTTTTCCAACTTTCTTTGCTGACCCACCAATTTCTCCACGTCTGCGAATGTTGGATTCTAATAAATCAAGAAGAACTTCATCATAAGAATCTCGAAGCATTAACATTCGTAAACCTGTATATGCCAATACAGCATTATGGGATAATGATTTACTGGTTATAATTTTGTTGCTTAATTTTACGGTATCTTTTATTAATCTCATGGTTTGTATTTTCCTGTTCTGCTGTGGAATGGTTAATAGTTTCCTATATAGATTCTTCTCTTTTGAAAATGCTATGATTATCCCTCATCAAAATATATCATCGACTAACGCATTGATGTCAACACCACCTTCTGATGCGTCAGTATCCGGCTTTTCATTGTGCTGTCTGGCAGATATAATCTCATTAACAATGTGATCGTCTTTCATCTTTGCTTTCTCAGACTCTTTCTCATTTGCTAAAATTTTTTGTTGTTCTTTCCATTTCAGATAACTGCCGTATTTGTTTATGAGAACCTTTAAATCATATCTGATAAGTGATTCTGTCGATATATGATTGTTGTTTTTGGTAATCAACTTTTGATTTAACTTGTACAAATCTTCCTTGCGTCTTTTCCACATGTATAGTAAATCAGACAGTGGGATACCAGAATCTTTGATCTTGCTCCATGTAAACTGATCTATGCCAGTAATACCATACATATCTTTTAAGAATGCAGTTAGTTCTGTCCCATCAAACCAGTTCATGATATAAGTATTCGCATCTTCAATAAACTTTTTTATACTGGCTGCGTCCTGCTTCTTATTGATAAAGGTTTCTTGTACACATTCAAATGCGTTCTTCCGGTAAATATCAATGTTATCCAATGCAATCATACGCATTTTGTTTTTTCGTACAGTGCTGTGACACCATTTGATAAAACATTTCGTATGATAGAAATGATTGTTATAGAATACGCTATCAGGCTGTGTAAGTGTTGCTGTAATAGGTGGAAATGAGATATTCCTCTTGCATCCATAGCATTTTTTTGTGATGGTCTTTGTCTTGAAGTAACAATCCTTATGATAGAGTTTACCGTCAAACAAAATATAGTTATTGTGATAATCAGATTTAGTGATGGTCATAATGTCACCACATCCACTGCATTTTCGTTTTAGTGGTTGGATTGGTATTTGTCGCATATTATTGATTCCTTTCTTTTGTGGTATAGGGCTGTTTTTTGTTCACAGAATGACTACTATAGTATTTCTGTGAACTGTATTAGCATTTCCTTTTTGGGGATCAGTTTCAGAATTATAAATAATTTGATTTTCTGAAAGTGATATGATAGCGTCACAAAATTTTGGGACGGTTATATACTAATTCTCTTTCTTTCCAGTTAATTCCTTATATCCTGCGTTGATGCTCTTTTCACCTGAAAGAACTTCTTGTTTTAGTTTCTCATTGCCTGAGTTAAGAATCTTTGCACCCATGCGATAAGTTTTCTCCGAAACATTTGCAATAGATGCTAGTTTTTCGGAAGTTGTAGGATTGCGTTCTTGAGATCCATTTTGGACTTGTGGTAATTTTACCGTAAGTCCACTTTCTCTATCATATTGATTACCATAATATTTAGTTTGATTCTCTTTCGCCTGTTTCTCATAAATAGGTCTATATTTTTCTGTAATCGGGTTTACCAAATTTGGTAAAGGCGATTTGTGACTCACACAGATAAAGAACTCGCAAAAATGGCTAGTGTAGGGACAGGTACTATTGCAAGATATAATCGTGTAATGAATTCTGATGATGAAGAATTAAAGAAAACAATATTATTTCACAATATGCATTTTGGGTACGGTCTTCAATATCTCTCCATCGTCACTTACTAAAATCTCACTTTCTTTATCCATATAATAGCTTGGAATATCATCAAAAAATTTATCTGTCATGCTAACACCAGTCTGTTGGCGGTATAATGCACTCATGCATTCCATATAAAATAAGGTGATCTTCCTTAAATCATTATTTTCATAATCCCATAATAATCCGAATACATCATCTCGTCCTACCGCACTATCAAGACCTTTCTTTTTTAATACATTCATCGTATAGAAATAATCCTTACATTCCCATTTATCTCCGTCATATGTTTTTTCTATTGGAAAAATCTTAATTAAATTATTCAGCTTGATGCGACCAATCACGCCAAATAACGCATCAATAAAAGTAAACGCACTTTCTTTTATCTCAAATGTCAACTCATATTTATCATTCAATCTATGATTTTCTCTATCGACATCAATCGCACAATTGATATACTTAACCCCACATAAGGCAACCTTCATCAGTTCATGCTGAGAACATTTTTCAATATCATGTTTTCCTAATATATCTGATATAGTATTGCTATACTGTCTGTTCCAAGCATCATGTAGAGTAATTAATCTTGTAATCTCAGCTAATTCTGTTTCGTTTTTGTTACCTGTTATAACTTTGAATTTATTCATATAATATATTTTCTCCTTCCGTTATTGTTTTAGGTTATGGTAAATTTGCCACAGCCTAAAACAATAACAATTACACCTCTGTACTCAGATGAACATACCCCAAACGTCAATTAATAACATTCTTTTTATTAGTTCTATATGCTTTCTGTTTGCAAGCATTTGAACAATATAAAGCATCTTTCTTTTTTGCAATAAATGGTTTATTACAGATAATGCATACTCGATTCTTTTCTAATTGCTTCCGCTCTCTTCGTTTCTGAATATAGTTATCATTCACACATCTATAGCAACAATATTTTTGTTTACGATTTTTTGAATAGAACTCTTTACCACAATAAGCACAAGTCAATTTAAAGGCATATTGATAATGCCATTTCCCAGCCAAAAAATCTTCATACTCTTTTTTCAATCTTTGTTGTTCCTGTTCGTATGTTTCATATTTCATTTATTCATTGTTACCAATTTCGGTTGTGCTGATTTCAGCATAACCTATTTTAGTAACGCTCCTTTCCCTTACACCCTCCGTTCATGCGAATAGAAGATGTACTAAGCAATCTTTTTATTTCTTGCACCATAAATTAATGCATCTGTCTTTCCTTCTATACATTGTTTTGTAACCACAACCTTTTCTACATCCTTCATATCTGGAACGTCAAACATAATTCTCTGCATAGATTTCTCAATGATAGAACGTAATCCCCTTGCACCTGTACCTCTTTTAATAGCCAACTCTGCAATCTTTTTTAGTGCCATATCTTCAAATTCTAATTCCACACCATCCATTGAAAGTAATTCCTTATACTGTTTTACGATTGCATTTTTCGGTTCTGTCAAAATACGCACCAAGTCTTCCTCTAATAATGGATTAAGTGTAACAAGAATAGGTAATCTTCCAATCAGTTCAGGCATTAAACCGTACTTTACAAGGTCATGCTGTTCCACTTGCGATAAAGCCGCTCCATCATTCTTTTTATCGGAAATATTTGCAGAAAATCCTATAGAATTATGTTGTTCTTTTTTGCCGATAATCTTTTCAATACCATCAAATGCACCGCCACAGATAAATAAAATATTGGATGTATCGAGTTTAATAGTCTGAGCCTGTGGATGTTTTCTACCGCCAACAACAGGAACTTCCGATATTGTTCCCTCTAAAATTTTCAATAATGCTTGCTGTACCCCTTCTCCAGAAACATCCCTTGTAATAGAAGTATTTTCACCCTTACGAGCAATCTTATCTATTTCATCTATATAAATGATACCTTGCTGTGCTTTTTCAATATCATAATCCGCATTTTCAATCAGAGTACGCAACATTGTCTCAGCATCATCGCCAACATAACCTGCCTGTGTGAGTGTAGTTGCATCTGCAATAGCAAACGGAACATTTAGAAATTTAGCTAAACTTTGTGCCAGATATGTTTTACCGCTCCCTGTTGAGCCAATCATGAGAATGTTTGACTTTTGGATTTCTACATCTGATTTTTTACTCTGATTGAGTCTTTTATAGTGATTGTAAACAGCAACGGATAATGTTCTCTTTGCTTCTTCCTGTCCAACAACATATTTATCCAAATAAGCTTTAATCTGCGAAGGTGTTACAAGTTTTACATCATTTGTTGAAATACTTTGCTGTTCTTCTTCTAAGATTAAATCTGATGCAGCACTAATACAATCACCACAAATATATCCATATTTCCCCTTTATCAATCTATCTGTTTGATTTTTTGTTTTCCCACATAAGAAACAAATTTCATTCTTTTTATTTGCCATAAAAATCTCCTTCTAAAAATTATATAATTAATAATACTTCACAGGGGTTTTAAGGGGGCGGTGAACGGACTGACAGAACAGACACAACAAGTCGCACTAGCAAGATGCAAGATTCCCCCGAAAGGGAATCGTAGCATCTGCGTGTAAGACTTTGTGGATTTCTGTTAGGTTAGCCCCCTAATATATAATTCTCTCTTCCTTTTTTAATATTTATTGATATGTTCTTTATTACTAAAAAACCAATTCATACTCCTTACTGTCAATCAGTTCAATAACTGATTTTACTAATGTCTTAGGAGCGGTATCCGTATATACTTTTGTTGACTTTGTATTCTGAATAATTTCTTTTATAGAATATTTAGTCAGTAGCAGAGATTGTAATTTCTTTCTATACTCCATCCACGTAAGTCTCTCTGCTCTATAGTTACTATCATCAGCAGATCCAGTAAGACCCTCATACCATTTGCCCCATTTCTTTTCTAAATATGCATTCTTACTGATAACCTTTTCGCAAGTCATTAAACAAGCATATATCAGTTCTTCACTGATCAATCTATTGGACAAATTCTCTTTCTCATGTTGTATCTTTTTTCTATACATATGTGTTCGCCTTTCTGTTTGCATCTTATGTCTCTGACAGTAGACTACTAATTTCTGCCCACAAGCAAGCTTGTGAACAGAGAATTAGTAGCATCAAAATGTGCAATTTTTTTACATTTCTCCGCTTACGCTACGAAACATAAAAAATATGACACATTCTGGATTTATTCTTTTAAGTAGATTATTTATATATTTATAAAATTAATTAATTTTGTAATAACCTTTCTGATTTTCTCACCTTTTCTCTAATACATATATATTAGGAAATAGGGACATTCTTTAATTTGATTTTAAAAATAATTCTCAACAAAATATTTTGACTACCCAAAACAGGCGTAAAGCTTTTAATAGAGAAGACTCCCAAAAAAGGTAGTCAAGCAATTAAAAGTGAAATTATCGCTATCCAAAAAACAGTCATTAATTAAAATCTAACTACTTTCCATGCGTGTTTATATATCTTTTTCTTTTTATTTCCAAATTTATCCGTTAAATATCTTGTCGTTGCAAATTGTTTTATTCTGTAATCTAATTCTTTTTCTTCTAATACTTGATTCAAAGTAGAAACTTTTTTCAATAATTTTCCATCTTGTCTAGCATTAATTTTTTCTATTAATTCTTTTCTGTCCTTAATCTGTAAAAAAACATTTTCATTTTGAACTATCCGCTCTAAATATTCGTTTAATTCATATTCTTCTTTTATCATCCTATAATTATAAGCTCCTGTTTCTTCATTAAAATATCCAAATATTCTAGCCAAAAATTTACAATATCCAAATTTACCATACTCCTCCATCATGATTCCATAATCTAATATGTCCTCTTTTTTCTTAAAATACATTAGCTCATTCACTTTTTTAGTATATGAATTGGCAATAATATTCCCATCAACATCATATAAAAGAACATCATACAAAATATTATTTACATCATTTTCCCGTGGATATTTTTTCAATAACTGTTCTACAGAATAATCACTTTTTATGTAAAAATCAGCCATTTCAACTTTTTGTTGAATACTTCTTCTTAATCCAGCCAATTTTTGATTATTAATAATTTTAATGTATATATTTACATCATCTTCTTTATCTTTAATTCTTTTTCTTCCCATACATTGAATTAACGAACCTATATCTACTATATCAATAACAATATGCTTTACTTCTCGGTCTATAATATTAATACCTGCATCAAAGCAAGATGTTGTAATTAAGAATTGTTCCTCGAACCTTTCATTTTTTAGTATATTTTTTATTGTATCTTCATCGACATATTTATAATATTTCTTATTATTAGCACTACAATTAAACACGCAATGTTTCTTAAATTTAGAATAAAGCTTATAAGCTTTTTCGGCTGATTGTATGAAAAAAATACCTTTATCACCTTGCTCAATTCCTTCTTTTATAAATTCTTCCATAGTCACATCCTTATGAAAAAACGTAAGCTGTCTTATAAAAGAAAAATCAAATGGAATTTCATATTCTATTGCTTCCTTTAAGTTGTTTTCTTTTATATATTTTTCCATATATCTTGTCATATGTTCACCTGTAGCTGACATAAATATATGAATTGTATCTGTGCTATTCATAATCATTTGAAAAGATATTGCGGTTTTATTGTTGAAACTACTATCGTTGAAAAAATAATGAAATTCATCTGATACAATATATTTATAATCAGACAAATTAATTTGATTTTTAGTGTTATGTAGGCTCCCGTATTCTAATGATTGATACGTTCTAACATCTATAACATCTGCTTTCCCATCTCTCTCTATTTCATATTTAAACTGTTCCACACAATTTGACCTATGAATTAGCATTAAAATTCTCCCATTTACCTCTTTTGCCAATTCATAAAGAGTATTTTTACAAAAATAACTTTTTCCTGCTCCCATAGGTGCAGCTACCAAAATATTACTTCCGATTTTCCATTTACTTACTTCTTCTTTTGTTATGATGTCCGAAATTCTTTTCTTTTTCTCCATTACTACCCTTTCTTAACGGCAAATTTTATTTGTAGAATAATCCCTACCATTCTTCGGGAAGAAAAATTGTTGTCTGAGTGATTTCATCTAAATCTGTTTTAATCCAAATTTTTTTACCATTAAGACTATATACTCCCATTACATCCCCATATCCTGTAGCTATTGCAATTTCATTAATTTGAGCATCTTCCCGTCCCTCTCCCCAATCACATTTAATAAACTTCTCAAACAACTCATTCAATTCTGGAGATTCCTCCGAGTATCCCATACGTCTAATCCCATCTGTTATACAAATTCTACCTATAAAGAATTTCCTTCCCATGTTTTTAGCTTTTTCAATATTAATTTGTCCAATTTTCCCAATATTATCTAATATTTTTTCTTCAATTAACATCCACTTCTCCTCCTGTTCGTAATTTTCTAACTGAAATACTCATTCAACTCTCTAAGACTCATTCCTTCTTGTTCGCCTGCTTGAATAACATCGTTTTGATCTACAACCAACCAGACTGTTATTCCAAACATATCTTTTCGTGGCTTCAAATATAAATTCTCTTTTCGTGCTTTATCTTTCATCATTTTCAAAGTAAGCACTGGCACAACATTTACTGCAATGAGTCCCTTATCATTTTCTTCTGGTGTAAACTCCACATAATCTCCCGAATGAAGTCTTTTATAACCTGCTTTCAGATTGGAGTAATGAACAAAATACTCTTTATCATTCTCTCCACAAATAAATCCATAACTTTTCCCAAAATTTTTTACTGTTCCCTGCATATTCGTTTCCTCCTAAATTTTATGCTACAAATTTATATTCTCCAGACTCAATCAGCTCAATTACTTTCTTTACAAATTGAGTTGAAACCAAATCTTCTACCTCATGTCCATAGGTACACAATTCGTCAATGTCGATTATCTGCAAATGCTCATATTTTTTCGGAATATCATGTATCGGAGTATGGAAGGTATGATTTCCACCCAAATCATAAAAAAGATAATATCTATAATCTTTTTCTTCTCTAATTACATCTCCAAATTCGACATATTCTTTTAATTCATTATCCCAATATCCACCTGTATGTACGAATCCTCCCTGTTCATAATACTGCCAGTATTCATCATCATAATCATAAATTCGTTCTCTCCATGAGCGTTCGAATATCTCTCTATGGATACATACTGGCTCAATGATAGATAACATTAAATCTTTTTTACGATAATACTCCTCTTTCTTGGAACGATTTTTTTCTTCATTATCGTAATAGTCATATCGCATATGACGATATTTTCTCTCTTGATCTCGATAGTTTTTGGCTCGTTTATTTACACTGAACAAACAATCTAAAAGCATCTGTGTTGTAATGACATGATTCTTTAAATTTTTCGTGTACATAGCGGGTGTTCTCATGGTTTTTATCTCCTTTTTTAACAATCTTCTAACCTAAGTATTTTTTCCGTTGCCATTGCATATTTCACTTTTAAATAAATCGTTAGAAAATTTTCTATTTCACAGTTCATCTTTCCTGTTGTAAGTACCCATTCCTGCTCTGGAACATCTTTACAAGAATATGTTCTGTCATAATGCCATCCTATGCAATTTACAAGACAACCTGATTCCATGAGAAATTCCATGTTCTCCATGAAGATATTTTTGTCTATCACTGTGTCTTTATAATCGCCATCCGTAGCAATTACCTTCGTTATTTCTGTTGTATTGGATTTTAGAAGTTCCCACACCTTTTCTGTTGTTGCAATGTATTTCATTGATTTTTACCCCTTATTTATCGCTTATTTTGTTAGGGTATATCCATAAATGAATACACCCTTTTAGTTGTCTCTATATCATTCTCTACTTGCTTTTATGAAATGCTCATAAGTTCATTTGCAAATAATTCTTCTTCCTCTTTTTTCCATTGCACATATAACTCATAACTTCCCTGAGAAATACATAAAGGAATCTCTTCTTCTGGAACTTTATCTAAATCATACTTCTCCGTAAGACGCTTTAATTCCTTTGCATCATTTTCACTCTTTGCTCTAAGATAGTTGTAAATTTCTCTCATATCTTCAAAAAGAATGTCCATCCACGTTAAGCATGGGATTTTCATGTCATACTCTTCTAAGATTCTCTCTGCAATATAACAACGTGGGTCATATCTTGTATCATATTTAGCCTTTTTCACATTCAATGCTACATTTCCTTTTTTATCCTTACTTGGCTGGAAATTTACCATATCAAATTCTTTTGGTTTCTTTCCTTGAATCTGGCTACTATGTACGAAATATTCTGGCAATACCTCATTACTATTATCTTTATCGCATCCTGTACCATAAATAAATCCAAATCCTTTTTTTCCGTTATACCACTTAACAATACCTTTCATGGTTTCGTCCTCCTTATATCATTCTCTTAGTATAAAATTCCTACAGTTACAACATTTCCTGTGTTCATATAGATATGAAACATTCTTTTAACAGGAAAAACAAACCAATCCTCAGTATTTGCTACTTCTTCAATATGGACTACTTTATCCATCTTGATAAATAAACCTGTATTAGAATCAACAGGATATAACGGTGTTCCATCTTCTTTATGATTAATTGGTGGTCTATTACTATTAGAAAAAGCAAGTAACATTCCTGACAATACTTCATATTTTGTAAAATATGCATCTGCTAATTCAACACTATTATTTGCACCTGCTTTTCCCTCCAGATTGCCAGAATTCAAATGAAGGAAATATTCTGCACTCTTTTTCTTAGCATCTTCAAGGACTTTAAAAAATTCCTCTACACCAACGGTTTTATTCTGCTGTACTGGTAGCGGCTCCCATTCTGTAATTTCAATATCATCTATGGAATCAGTGAAGGTCACTGTGTAAATTCCATCCTGCTCTGTAATTCCGTATACCATAGGTTTAGTAATTCTTAAAGAACCAAGACCATCCCTTAGTCTGTTGCCTGCTGTGAAAGTTAATTCCTCACAATCTTCCTCATAGAATCCTATTGCTTTTTCCATCTCAATTAGGATGGCTGCTTCATACTCATGCTTACTTTCCAATGTCCATTCCTTTTCTCCAAGCTCTCTTCCTAATTCTTCTAATGTTAATGTTCTCATGTGTAAATCTCCTTTTCTCTTATAATGCGGTAGGGAGCGGTATTGTCCTTATCCCTACCTTAGTTGTTAATAATTCTTGTGTTATATGTTGCTTATATGTAATGTTGTTGTGTACTAAACTTTACTTATTTGTTCAATTTATAAATTCTGTAATAATTCAAAACTCATTGATGTTCTCTTATTTTTACTCTTTTTCTCTGGCTGTTCTAGTTGCGGAATTTCTTCTAAATCATCTAATAAAGAAAAACCTTTTCGCTTCTCTAATCGTTTCTTCTGTTCCTGCAATGCATCTTTTCCAAGCTTACTGATATATTCGGTAGGGAAAGACAGTCCCGAAGCACACGCAATATTAACCGCTCCATTATGTCCAATGAATACGTTTTCTGGTGTACCGATTGCTTTCTCAATCTCATGCTCATTAATATTATTTTTGCCCTGATTTACAATTCCAATATTTCCCACAATCCCATCATTATTAATAGGTAGGAAGATATTTTTTGCAGTAAGGGCATTTACCATACTTTGTGTAGTAACCTTTTCGCCCTCTGCATTTTTATCGGAAAGAACAGAAAGAAGAAAAGCACCTCTGTCTTTTAACATTTTTATTTTTTCTGAATCATCAAAATTGGAACCACTGGACGAAGAATTGTCAGAAAAGAAACTGTCCAGCATATTAATAAGAACTGCATTTATTTTACCTAAGTCAGAATAGGCTTCATTGTTTACAAAGATTATTGCCCCCATATCTTCGATTTTCATTAACTCTTTTGCTGTATTATAAGCATTAAGCCTCTTCTGGATTGACTCATCCTTTCGGGGCATCAATAATACCGCTACCACAATCTTTTCTTCTGAAAGAAGGGTGCAGATATGAGGTATTACACCTGATCCTGTTGTACCACCACCTGATGCAATACATACAACAATCTTCTCTTTAATATCTAAAATCTTTTTAATGATAACATTGTTATCTTTCAAGGCATTGAAGGCTAAACCTCTGTCACCTGCTAATCCGTCATACCCTTCCAGAACCATAACATTTTTTGCGTCTGGTAAAGTTTCATTATCCTGTGTTGACCCGTTAATCAATGCTGCATTATAATTTCTTTGCTGAAATCCATATGCAACTGTTGTTCCTCCAAGTCCTGCTCCAATAATCGCAACTTCATTTTTTAACATATTTAATTTACCTCTCTTTCGAAAATTGCAAGTCCCTCTTTTGTGATGTAATATGTATCAGCCTGTGCAGACTTACATCCTTTTTTCATATAACCCAATTTGCAGATTCTCTTCAACTTGCGATATGCTGTAACTCTAGTCCCTCCTGCAAAATGCATGATTTCCTTTAGTGTCATACTTTCGTATGGAGTTACGCAGTTATGGCTTTTTAAAACTTTTAAATAGGCATATTCCTGTCTATTCAATTCCAAAATCATTCACCTCTTTCTTATCAGTAAATAACTGATAGTCTATACTTTACTTATCTGTTGTCTCCCTTTTTATTATTCGTATTGAATCAGTTCACTGACAGGTAAAAATATATAGGCTTTTTCAGCCCTTATTAATACTTTCTGTATAGAATTATCAATGTACAATACTTTTCGAGTACAACAAATAAACCTGTATGACAGGCTATAAAATATAGACTATTCCTGTTGTTCTCCTATTTGTTTTTAAGTTTTTGTGGAAAATAACATGGCAGACTTGCCACGAACCGAAAAAAATGATATACTTATATCGCTTACATATAGTATGGATTTTCCATTCGTGATAATCTGTACATACATAAGGTAGAGAATGCTACCAACATTCTTTTTACCGAATTTCCAGAAACCAAAGTGTCTACCAAACATTTTGGTTTCTTTTTTATGTTAGCACAGGAACTAATGTTCTGTCAATTATTTTCGAATATTTGTTTGTATTTTTGTATGATACTAAGAAGCATCTGGATTATTTATGTGATTTTGATTATCTCCTTTCTGTGTTATTTCTGTTTTTAAATACTTATTTCTGTATTTATGAACTTATTCTACCTTACATTGCGATATGTGTCAATACATATTTCTATTTTTTTGAAAATAATTTTACTTTTTCAGAAATCAATGTTATTATATATTACGGAGGTGATAATTTATGGGTATTTCTTACAATCCCTTGTGGGAAATGTTAAAAGAAAAGGGAATCTCTAAAATGGAATTTGCAAAAAATGTCGAAATATCAAACGCAACATTAGCCAAATTGGGAAAAAACGAGCCTGTCACGCTTACAATCATTGACAAAATATGTACTCAATATAATTGTAAAATAGAAGATGTTGTACAACATATACCAACTATGCATTTAGATGACACATCTAAAATACCTTTAGATATTGGAACCATTATTTCCACTAATTATCCATTTCATAAAGAAGATAGTCGTCATCAATGTTACTTTGTAATTATTGAAAAAGAAAAACATTCTCAATTATCTTTTTTTCCAGAAGACAATAATAATTACCGCTATACAGTTGCTCTTCTACGACGTTTTGCTAGAGAAGAAAGGATGGGTATTTCTTTTCCTGAAATAATAATAGACAATCGATTATATAGTGGTATTATTGATTTACAAGCAATTAGATTTTTACCCTCTAATGCAAATTTCACTATTGTTGGAAAAATGCCTTCTGAAGTTATTGATAAGTTAAATTCATTTAATAATTTTATAAAAAAACTAAATGACACAAATACAAAATAAGCCCTCTGGATATTTTCCAGAGAGCTTTTATTTTTATACTTTCCTGCATATACAATTAAACCTTTTGGACGGATTTGCCCAAAACCTAAAGGATGGCTGCATCCCTATTCCACATTCTCAAATACTTCTGCAAGAGTCATTGTTATATGTGGAAAATCCCTTACTATAATTATAGTATCTGCATTATAATCTTCTTCTTCGGCATCATCCTGTAATATATACAGATTTTTCAAGACATACATCCCATCTTCCAGATGATATATTTCCACCGCTCTTTCTTTCGGTGACACAATCCAGTATTCGCTTACACCTGCATTCTGGTATATGTCTTTCTTAATCGTCTTATCATTTAGAGCAGTTGCAGGTGATAAAGTCTCTACAATAAAACGTGGAACACCTGTATAAGCACTTCCTTTTAAATGTTTACGGTCACAGATAACCATAACATCTGGAATAACATAATCATCGTTTTCCTCTGCATGGTATCTATAATCAAGATTCTCCATGAATGTAAGGCATAAACTACCTTTTAATCCTTCTCTTAACTTTCCATATATATTACCGTTTACTATACTGTGTCGGTAATCAGCAGAAGGAGACATATTATATATTTTTCCGTCTATTTTTTCCTGTTTTATATAATTTTCTATTGATTTTGACATAAAATCCTCCTTTCACTTTTTGTAGTATTTATAAGGAGTTTTTAATGTTTCTTCTTCTCGAACTCACCTATATTTCCCATGCGAACAAGAAATTTGTCTCAAAATAGGAATCATTACTATTTTCTATATGCCTATTTCACTTCAATATTTTCCTGTAATTTTCTACCTTTTTATCGTCTTTTCCGCTCCACTCATTTACTGACTATTTTCGAAAACGTGTTCGGGAATCTTCCTAGTTTCTAATTGTAAATAATTTCCTTTAATATTCTATTTGACTGGAGCATAATAGTGAAGTGATTTACCAATCTACTTACTATTTTCTAAGTATTTTACAACTAATTCTATTGCAAATTTCGCAGTTTCATACTGTTCCTGTGCCTGATTTTTTGAAGCAATATAAAAATCATCATAATCTGACTTTTCTCTTAGCTGTTTCAATCTTCCCAACTTCCTACCTAATTCTCTAGGAAAAATTTCCGTAGCAACATACTCTTTATTAAAATATGCTACAACATCTTTATGCCTTTTAAAATCAATCGTTCCTAATGCTAGAACTGCCTTTATAGCGTAAAAGGCTGCATAATAGGAGCGGTTAATTGCATCTTTAACAAATCCATCCTCAAGACATCTTTCCGCTACCTTCAAGCTATCCTTTGCTTCTTGTAACCTGTATTTACTCAAATCAAGCTGTCTTTCATCCATTTAACACAATCCCCTCTTTCTGGACATTATTATAAAATGGTAATGCTCCTAACCAATAATTAAACCGTTCCTTATTTTGAGTTACAACGCTTATATCTATATCATAATCCATTTGAAAATCGAAAGCCAAATCAAATATTTCCGTTTCTACTTCTTCTATTTCTTCATCTGTAAGGGTAGTGAGAATCATAATATCTACATCGGAATGCTCGTTATAATCCCCTCTGGCATAAGAACCATACAAAATTACTTTATCTAATTTATCTCCAAGAATTGATTTTACCTGCTGTGAAAAACGTAAAATAATATCTCGCTTATTGCTGTTCATATCCTCGCCCCTTTCTATCTTATTTATGTTAATATTATACCAGTTTTCCGCTCCATAACACAAGCACCAACCGAAATATTTTCCGTTGATGCCTGTTCCTGCTATAATAATTCCATTATCATTCCTCTGCAATATTTCCACCGAATATCATCATCATACTTCTTATCCATTTGGTATAGAAATATGTCAGATATTCTATTGAAGAAATCAGAAGGTAATATATTAGCTTTGTAGCGGTTATCAGGCATACAACATACCTGTAAGTTTTCTACTTCATCCGCTCCACCCATTGAGATTGGGATAATGTGATCTAATTCCATTTCATCGAAAGTAATTTTCCTACCGCATAAAGTACATTTTCCTTCTGCCTGTTGATAGAGTAACTTTCTTACTTCCTGTGAAAAATGTTTTCTTTTTATTCTGATTCGTTTTGGCTGCATTGTTTCTCCTTCTGTATCCCAAACATAATACCCCTTTAAGTAACCCCGGTGTTTCTTTAACTTTTCCGCTGCGGTATTAACATTAGAAAATACTTGTGCTTCTGTTATATCATTTGTTTTATTTATTCCACCGTTTCTATTAGGTACTGCATAATACTCTCCATTTGTGATTACTAAAGCCATGATTCTTCCCCTCTCTTAAATGAAATGATTGTATATTCTGGAAATGATTCTTTCCTTGATTTTTCTCATGTAACTTAATGGGATTACTGCCAACTTACACTCCGCTGTCAGGCAATTATTTTCTGCATCTTCAAAACCCATAATGATATAATGCTTGACTGAATCTCCTGCACAGTATGTAATACACAGATAAACAAACTTTTTAATTACAGGCTTATCGCTCCATACAGAAGACACATTTCTCCCGTACCGTTTACTAAGCTGTGACAGTTCTTTACTCCCCTGCTTCTTTGCTGTCTCTACCGCTCTCATTAATTCATTCTTAATAGCAACCGACATTTGTACTATATCAATATTAACTGTGATATTTTCCTCTGTAACATATACTGAATACTCATCTAACTTTATCTTTCCTATGTTTCCGCTCTCCGTTCTTACCTTCCACGTTTTCATGTCCTACCTCTTTCTATATGTGGCAGATACAGAATTGCACCCACCACAAGCGTTATTATCTTAGAAAAATCTTTCTTCCAGTGCTTTCCTTGCCATGTCTTTTAATTCTGTTGCATAACTGGATAAGTCCATAAAAATACTGCCTTCTGTCTCCATAGAGTCATTATCTGCATCATGAAAGCCAACCGAAAGAACAGACTGGAAAGACTTATCTTTTGCATGGAATGTAACAAGTAAGGAAATGAAGTCTCTGATAACAGGTTTATTGCTCCATGTATAAGGGTGCTGTTTGTTCTCTTTTTCGTTGAATTCCTTAATCATATTGGAATAATCTTTCTTTGCTTCTTCAATCACCTGCTCAAGTGTCTGATTCATACGATAGGATACGTTAGTAATGTCAATGTTAAGCTGTAAAATACCATCTGTAAGCTCAACTTTACCCGTTTGTAACGTACCAAGATTAAAGCCTTTTTCTTCGTACCACTTGATAGAACCGCCTTTGAAGTGTACCTCTGGCATGGCTACATAGCTTTTCCCTATCTCTTTCACTACTCCATTTTCTACCTTTATACTAAAATCTACTATTTCTCTTTTCATTGCTGTATTCATGTTCTATACTCCCTTCATATTTGGGGACAGGAACTCTCCCATCCCCTTGTATATTTTGTTTATGTAATTACCTTAAATGCTCATGATTGCCTTGCCTGAAGCATCCCACATTACTTTTTTCATAGATTTCTAAAGTAAAATCAGTTTTGCAGCCTGTCTCATAACCACCAAAGCTGTATACCACTGTAATATCAATACAGACATCTTCTTCCTTTACTTCTGGATGTTTGGAGCGGAAGTCCTCCTCTAAGCTATCAATCAACTTAATAAAGTCTTTATTATTAGTAGACACTGGAATATGTACGCTGATTTGTCCTGAATTGGCTTCTACTCCTGCTAAATTAATTGTCCCTACTTCTTTAATGTCAACTGTCTGTACACTTTTAATCTTCATTGTGTGTTCTCCCTCTCCCCGTACAGCCTGATAGGACAGCTTTAATAAATGATTGTTTACTTGTTACTCTGACAGATTATTGAGTTATAAGAACTCTACCACCAAAGGATTATCTGATTCTCAACACGTTATAAGTTGCTACCTTTTCGAATGGTTGAAGGTCATCGCCCAGAATATCCTGTAACGCTTTCTTGTCCAATGTTGTTCTGCTCTGTGGCTTGTATGTTACTTTGAAGTCTGTACCGATATACTCACTCTGTTCTGTCTCTTTATTACATCGAATTCAAGAGATTTTAACTGGTTGTCAAGCTCTTCCTTCATTACTTTAAGGTTTCTGATTTCTGCTACTCTGTTTGATAACTCATCTTTATTAATACACATTATCGTATCTCCTTTACTATTTGGTATATGTAAGTGTTTGTTCCTGTTATCCATTAATAATTGCATAAATTAAAATCCCAACAATTATATAAGGAATACAAAATCCAATAATATAACCCATTATGTTTGCACCTCCTGTTTGAATATTTTTACTGGTTTATAAAACAGTGTTTGCAATCTCGTTTGTTATCGCTGTTTTGTTTTGATGGCTTTATTATATACTGGGTACAGTAGATTGTCTATTGACATTTTGAACAAATGTACCCAGTATATTTTGTGAATTTTTATACTGGGTACAGTATTGCTTTTTTTATACAGAAATGATATGATTAACTATCAAGTTATTCGAGGAGGATTCTCAATGGCATATAGCGAAGCGCAGAAAAAGGCTGTAAAGAAATATAATGAAAAATCATATGATGAGATTAAAGTAAGAGTTAAAAAAGGGAATAAAGAAATCATACAAAAGTATGCTCAAGATAATAAAGAGACTGTAAACGGTCTTATTAATAGATTATTAGAAAATGAAATAGAAGAATTAGATAACTAAAAGCTGTTATACTGTATATAGCAGTATTTTTTTATTTTAATATATAATGGGTACAGTATAATAATTACTGAATTTTGATATAATTTATTGTTAATTATGCCTATTGATTTTTATACTGGGTACAGTATATAATAACCTCAACAAATAAATAAAACTTATTTAAGGAGGTTATTCGGCATGAAGAAACAATCAGTATATGAAATGGTTACAGAAAGAATTATCAGCCAGTTAGAACAAGGTATCATCCCATGGGAAAAGCCTTGGAGCGGTGCAAGAAGTGGAGCATATAACAGAATTACTAAGAAGCCTTATTCATTGCTTAATCAGTTACTTTTAAAGTATGATGGTGAGTATGCAACATTCGCCCAGTGGAAAAACTTAGGTGGTAAAATTCGTAAGGGTGAGAAATCAGAGATCATTACATTTTGGAAGGTCTTACCTATTGAAGAAGAAAAGGCAGACGGAACAAAAGAAGAAAAGTTAATACCTTTTTTAAGATATTACAACGTCTTTCATATATCACAGGTTGAAGGTGTAGAGCCATTAACAGTTAATCTTAATGATGAGATTGAACCAATCGAAGAGGCTGACAAGATACTGAATGACTACATCACAAGAGAAGGTATCAACCTAGAGCATATGATAAGTAATAAGGCTTATTACTCACCTACCTCTGATAAGATACACTTACCTTTATTAGAACAGTTTAAGAATATAAATGAGTATTACAGTACAGCTTTTCACGAAGCTACGCACAGTACAATGACAAAAGATAGATGCGACAGAAAGCAAGAAATTAAGCTGTTAGAATTTGGTAGTGAGGACTATAGCAAAGAGGAACTTGTTGCAGAAATGGGAAGTGCCTTTATTATGAACTCACTTGGACTTGAAACAGCAGGAACATTTAAGAATTCAACGGCATATATTCAGAGTTGGATAAAGGTTTTAAGAAATGATGTAAAATTTGTTGTGTCGGCATCAAGTAAGGCAGAGAAAGCCGTAAGATACATATTGAATGAACAGTAAAAAATAAGAGGGTGTACCTGTGATAGATACATCCTCTTTATTTGAATTGGAAAAGTAATATTGTAAATTTTTGTAATTATCGAGTTGCTTTTTGATTGTAAATCTTTGTAAGTTAATAATTGTCTAGTTACTGATATAGTACCGCTCCTTGTGTTTGTTTATCCTACGCAGGGAGTTATTTTTATGTCCTGTTATGAGTGTAGGGTTGTCCTGTAAGGCATCTTGCTTTTATTCTGGAGCGTATGCCATTGTTATTCCCTTTTGTGGTGTCCTGTGTCCTGTACTGTCTTGACCGCTCCTCTGGTGTGTATTTAAGTTTCGCTAAGTTTCAGCTATAACGGAGCAGGCAAGAACAGTATAGGGGGGATGTTTACATTTCAGAGCGGTTGTCTTTTTTCTGTAGGGGGTATAGGTGTTCCATCTACACTCCAAGTTAAATTTTTGAAAGCGGTCGAACTAGGATTATTCCAGCCATACCTCTACACCTCATATAATAAGGGTTACACTCCAACTAATTAGTTTCCTCTTTCATTTTCCTTCGGGTCATGTGTTTCGACATACACGATAATATCAAGTATATCTTTATCCTCTAACCCTTTTCCTCTAAGTTTTTGGATTAAATTTACAATTTCTTTACCTGTCATGTACTCCATCCTCTCACCCTCCTATCATTATTATAATGATATTATAACGGATTTTGAAAAAAGTGTAACCCCTTATTAACTTATCAAGGTGCTTTACAAGGATTATAAAATTATGATACAATAATATAACCCTTATATGATTATGTTATTGATAGCCTTGCCAACCTGCCAACCGTCAAGTGCGATTGGTTTGTTATCTTTAACATGGCTTAGGTATACACTAAAACGATGTACTTGTCAATAGTTTTTATGTGCTTTTTTATTTTGTTTTTATGGGTGATATTATGATATTTGATAATAACTTACAATTAAAGAAAGAATTTGATAAATTGTTAATTGATACAGGTAATAGCAAGGTAAATATTGCGACTGAATTGGGAATATCTAAACAGCAATTAAGTAATTTGTTAAATAAGAAGAATTTATCATTTATGGATATGAAAAGAATATTAGATGTAATTGGTTATGATTTGGAAATTGGCTTCAAAAAGAAAGAAAACTAATTGCATTATATAGAAGAAACAAAGGAGGATTATATAAAATGGGTGCGATAACTGGAATTAATAAAGTAATTATAGAATTATTAGAAGAAAACAATACAAAATTGGAAGAGCTTGCTAATTATTTAAAAATAAGTAAAGAAACCTTAGAAAAAAAATTAGAGTGTAATGATTTAAAAAATATAAGAAGTTATAACAACTTTACTGTATCACAATTAGAAAAGATTGCTAGTTTTTTTGGTTATGATTTATGTATAGATTTTAAAAAAGAAGATATTGTAAAACATTGTAAATCAAAGGGTGAATTTCGGCAAGAAACTGTTAATAAAATGAGTTTCTTATATGACAAGAATGGGAACTGGATAAGATAGCACTTTTAAATGTTCTATGAGTATTCGCTATAAAAGAGAGAGTATATCTATAAAAGATATACCCTCTTTTATTTGAATTGGAAAAGTAATTTTTTATGTTTATTTGCTAATGATATAATCTTGTTGTTTTTTTAGTTGAGCTTTTCTGTATGCCACTTTAGAAACTGTTAACATTTCATCTACCTTAAAATCTGGAGTATATCCATACCTCCATAAACATACATCTATTGCCTTATTATTTGGAATTGTAGGATGATAACACCAATAATATATAGGATCATCAGTTATAGTTGCAGTAGCCCAGTAATAAGAACTTCCAGCCTTAAAATATATCTGGAGTTGTCCCTTTGTATCAACATACATATCTTTTACACTTGCCTCTGTATCGTAATAATAATTACTTGCTGCATCCAATGTTATCCATGCCAAAGCTGACAAAGTTAAATCTCTCTCCACTGTTACCATGCAAAAGTCTAGCCCTGATCCATAATCATCGCTTTTCATACACCAAATACTAGCAATCCCCTCAGATACCGCTCTTACATTACCATTTGAATCAACTGTTGCTACTTCAGGATTATCACTACTCCATTTTACTTTTTTATTTGTTGCATTTGCTGGAGTAAATTTAACTGTAAGTTTCTGTGTCTGTCCAACTGTAAGAGTTATATCTTTCTTGTTAAGATGGATGTCTCTTACTTCTACAATTTTTTTCTTTACCTTTACAGTAACTCTGCACTTATATCTTTTCTTTCCTACCTTAGCTGTAATGACCGCTGTTCCTTTTTTCTTAGCTGTAATTTTACCTTTCTTATCTACAGAAACAACTGTCTTTCTGTTACTGCTCCATTTTGCTTTTTTCTTTGTTCCTTTAAGCTTTAACTGCTTTTTCTGTCCTTTATACAATGTAAGCTTACTATAATTCAGTTTAACAGATGCCGCTTCTACTGTTGTAGCGGTTGTAATTGGTACAACTTCTGGTGCTACCATAGATAATGTAAATATCATAGCGATAGCAAATAATAGTTTTTTCCCTATTCTTTTCATAGCTTCTTTCCCCTTTTCTTTATTTGATTACTTTTCCATTCTTTCAAACTCAATAAATCTTTTTCTTTTTTTAAGCATCTTTTTTAAATCTTGACAATGTTTTGGAGAAACCATAAATTTTCCACAACGCTCACAATAATGAACTGTATCTGGCTGTCTAGCTATATGAACATATACAACTTTCATATTTGAATTATGTATTGGACAAATTCCCTCCACGCCATGATTTATTGATAATGTGCGAACTGCCTGTCCTGATATAATAGATTTATGACTTTTATTTTCCTTTAATTTTTCCTCTGCCTTAGAATCAATGTGAATTTTAATTTGTTCATCTTCTTTACAGTATTTTTCGTAGTATTCAGGAGAAAAATCAACCACTTGATTTATAATATCTTCTATTCGTAATTCAACACGATTTGTTTTTAAATGAATTCCTGTATCTCTCCGCTTTTCTACATGCATATTAAAATAAGCTGTATTTTTACGTTTCCCAATAGTAATAAACTTTTTATCCTGCACAGCACAAAATTCTTCATATGTACATATAGCAATTCTTCCTCTTTTATCTTCTTTGTCTTTACAAAGGAAATATAGAAGTACAGGCATTTTCTTATCATAATACTTCTTTAGTGCCTTTTTATCTTCATCAGAAAACGAAAATCCCCAGCTTCTATAGTCTTTACTTTTATTTCCTTTTTCAGATGCATATTTACAAAAAACAATACTATCTTTTGATGTATTTGTTGTTATCTTATACACTCCACGTTTTTCTGTTGCTTCTAAAAGTGTAGGTGAAGCATCTGGATTTTTTGACAGTATTATATTTAGAATCGCTCCATAATAAAAATCATATTGTTTTACTTCTGCCATTTAATTTTTCTACTCCTGCATTTCTGACCATTCTGCTTTTTCAACCGAAATTTTATCGAAATTTTTATCTGTTGAGAAAGTAAACTTTGTCTTTGCACCTTGTTTCCAACTATTTACATATACAGTCGTAGATTCTACTATTACTCCATCTTTATCAAGCAAATTAACATCCGCAACAAAAGAATCGAAATCAATACTCGAAGTATTTTTTACTATCGCATTATAATTTTTCCAATCATAAGAACTATTTTTGTCTTTTTTAAAATTCATATTGCTTAAAATTGCATTTACTTCACTATCCTTTATCTCCTTATCTTCTACTTCCTGTGCATTAGTTTTGAAATCATCTAAAGTTGATTTATATTTGTCTGATACAGTTAATCCATAATTATCTACAAAATCTACTATTAATTTCGTTCTTTCATCGTATGCTTCATACCATAGTTTTTCATATTTATCAAATTTCACCTGCATATATTTTAAGGCTTCTTTTTGCTGTTTTATCATGTTGATATAATTGATTGCTTTCTGCTGTAAAGTGGAATCCTTAAATTTTTTATCCAGATATGGAGTTACCTTTTCGTATTCAGCATTAACCATTTCTGTATAACACTCTTTACTAGCATCATCACCCTCTGTATATTGCTCTGGTTCTTCAACGCTCCATCTTGCTTCTAATCCTGCTGCTAAATCTTTCATAAAATCTTTATCAGCGTATGTTTCCTCTGTTGATTTTTCTGCTTGTGTTGTACTTCCACATCCACATATAACCATTGCCATTACGGATAGTATAACCGTACAAATCAGTAAACTTTTTTTCATATATTTTTCCTCCTCTTAAACGTATAAATATAGATATGCCTCTATTATATTCGTTTTATCGAAGATATTCAATAGCACGAATATATTTTATTATAATTCTATATCCTATTTAATAAAAAGAGGTTCTTGTAATGATTGACTATTCCCCATTTTGGGATACATTAGAAAAGTCAACTGAAAATTGGTATACTTTGACAAATAAGTATCATTTATCTCATAGTACGTTACATCGTCTGAAACACAATCAGAATATATCTACTCGTACTATCAACGACCTCTGCCGTATTTTAGACTGTCAAGTAGAAGATGTTATGAAGTATATCCCATCTGATACAGACCAGCCTTTATAATTAGAGCAGTATAAAAACTGAAAAAATGTAAAAAAATAGGCATACCAGAATTTTCTTTCTCTGATATGCCTATAATTCAGCTATTTTTATTCTTTCACCTTTACTTCCCAGTTAATCATCGCCTGATACTGACATTCTGGTATCTTATCTTTTTTCTTTGTTTTCTCAGCCAGTTTTATAATAAACTCCTTCTTTCTTTTTTCAAATGCTTCATAACATTCTGCTTTTGTATCAAATACACCTAAATCACGCTCTTCTCCCATAATCATCATGAAAATTTTATACTTTCCTTCTTTTGTTTCTTCAAGCTTTTTACTTCCCCTATCTTCGAATACTGTATTGATAAAATGTGTTGTATACACACAGGTTTCTGGACTATATTCCTTATTACCCTGAAATAAAATGTCTTTATCTAAATCCTGCTTCACCTTTCCCTTATAGTCTTTATACCATATTTTAAAATTTTGAAAGTTCTTCCATTCTTCACTGACAGTACACTCCTTATAATATGGTCTTGTCTTATGAACTTTTGGGCTATAACATTTTTGAATGATATTTGCCCATGCTCTATATATAGCTTTTTCTTTCTTCCAATCTATTTTATCACCAATATAACCCACACCTTCAAATGATCTTCTCCAATACCAGGGATTCCATCCATCAGGTTTATACTGAATATCATTTACTATTTCAAGAATTTCCTCTTCTGATACTGTACCTTCTCTATCATAAATCTCTTTAATGGCTGCATACTGCTTATCTGTGACTGGATAAATGTCTTTGTAGAAGTTGTTATCTATATTATTATCTTTATGCCAACACATGGTATTATTTTTCATATCATAATTTACAATGAATGTCTGTATCACAAGAGAACTTGCACTGACACGCTCCTGCTTATATCCCCATGCTTTTTTCGTTTTAATGTAAATATTTTTCCGTAAACTATATTCTATCTCTTTTGTAATTTTATTCCGCTTTCCTTTTACAAATTCGTATGTTCCATCTTCCTTTTTTATTACGGGACGACCATAGTTAGAAATCCAAGTGTTATCATAATATAATAATTTTACAAATCTCTCATGCTTATCTAAATATTCTAGTTTAGATTCTGTCTGTTTTAAGAAGCGGTTGGGATTTATTTTCTTGTATTTCCTTCTTATCTGTACAAGTTTTCCATTATCATATAAGCTCATACCTTTTTCTTTTAATGTGTTTTGTCTTTTCTCATTCCTGCAATCTTTACAGACAGACTGATAACTTGTTTTATATTCCTTACGGAATCCCACCTTACATAATCGTCTGTTTTTTATAAATTTATTTAATTTAAGCTCTTTTCCACAACAACTACATATTTTTGTTTCAATTTCTTTTTTCATGATATTTCCTCCTGTTCTTTCAGAGGGCAGAAACACCATAGAAAAAATCAATTATAGAAAATAAACTGTATGTATTTTTAATTATTTATTATGGAAAATGTTATGCGACTGCATATAGACTCAATAGACATTTTTCTGTCCCCTGTTCATTGCAAAATAAAAGAGCATCCATTACTGGACACTCTGTAAAATAATTATCTTTGTTATTGTTACTCTTCTTCGGAATAATCAAAGTCTTCCTCTGCTTCATTAAGACCTTCTCCTAACCGCTCCTCTGTTAATTCCTCACAAGCTCTTCTTAATCTTGAATATGGTTTTATAACAGCTTTATAGTGCGGTGGAACTGTTGCCTTTCCTTTATTGAAGTTATTGTATTGACGTTCCTCTATATATTTAGGATAGATACCAAGAATCCCCTTTACCTCAAAACGGTTACCATCTCTTAAAATATCTTCTAAGCACCAGAATGTATCCCGGATAATATAGTAAAGGTCTACTTTGGGATATATGTTACCTGATCTTTCCGCTACCATATCTATAAATTCTCGTCTGGATATTGTTTTCATTATATCGTGCCTCCTTCTTTCATTTTATGTATGTATTTGATTCTTCCAAGTGGACAAATCAAGTAATCTTTTGATTAGCCCGACTGGGTGAATCATATGAAATTCATGTTTCAACTTTGGAATAATATATAGGGAAATTTGCTTCAATTTGAGCTGTATTGGATTTTGTTGGAGCGGATGTGTTATTAAAGATATGACTTTTATTGAATGCCAAAACAAGCATACACACCCTTATTTTATTAGGCATATATGCTTGTTTTGATATTCAATACTATGAATTTGGATTATATTAAGGCTCGTATTTTGTTAAATTTTTTCTGTTTTGCAATCGGATTTACATGGTGTATTTTCCTATGATTTCTACACCAATTTTACACCAACTACACCATTACTACACCAATTTGCCGTTAAAATATGGCAAGTTATGTAAATTTATATGTTGGTTATCATTAAATATTAATCTTCTGAAAACCGCTATTTATAAGGCTATATGAGGTTTTATAAAGATATAACAGGATATGTTTTTCAATATCAAAATTTGATAATCGAATTTTATAAAAATTGAACAACTTTCCCTGCTAATCAACCGCTACTGCTATTTACTTCTTCTTAATGTGATTCCTGTGATATTAAATCCATAGGAGGACTTCTTATTTTTCTTTAAAGTAAGAGTTACCTTTCCAAGTGGCTGCGTCTGATCTGCATATGCATCGTACATATTCACCTTAAAAACAGCCTTCCACTTTTTCCCTTGTTTTGTTACCGATTTTAATTTGTAAACCGGATAATCTTCTCCCCACTCTCCAACAGCAAGTTTCACATAATTCGAGTTACAACGTACTACTAATTCCTTAGGTGTTTCTGGATATGTTTTAAAAGATAGAGAAGCAATTCGTGCATTCGCACCAAAAAGTTCTTTTACACGCTGACTGAATGCAAAATTGGTAATACGACTCTGGCCTTCTAATACCTGTCTTCCTGCCGCAACATTCTGCTTTTCAAGCGATGTAAGCTTTATCTTTTTTGTCTCTCCGGATTGCATGCTGTAATTTAAACGAATACTATAATAAAGTTGTGTTGCCTCCAATATACGATTCATCTGCTTTCTATACTTAACTGTTACATTCTTACTCTGTTTCTTACCGCTCTTAGCCTTTACAGTAGAGACTGTTGTTTTCGCAGCAAATCCCGTAGATGGAACTGCAATAATCAGGATTATTGCCAAAATAAAAAAGCTTACTAAAAGCTTTGGGGTTCTACATTTCATATTTCTCATCTTCCTTTTCATTCTGTCTTTTCTTTCCTTTTCTCATTACTGTCCTTATTGTATTCTTTTTAAGAGAAATGTTCAACGCTTAGACTTTCTTGATTTTTTCCCTCTTACATACTCCACTCTTTCTATTAAAAAAGCGAAAGAGAAAAACTCCCTTTCGCTTTTTCTTAATTTGTTAAAGTAAACTCATATTTCATCTCTAATGTTACAAAAAGCTGCTGCATTACCTTATTTGCAATTTCACGAATATTTAAGTTCTCTATATAAGACAAAATAGCTTCTTGTTCTTCTTGTGGCACTTTAAACACAGATAAACTCATTGAAAGAAAGCGTGCCAGCTTACGTTCTAATGTAAAATACATATCACAAGGTCTTGCCATATAACCTCTCATAAACGCAGCGGTACCAATCTCCATTTCATAAAAATCACTTGCACTATAACCTGGTAAATACGGAGCAAAAATCTTTTGCAATTGTACTGCTGTTTTTTTATGAATAAGTTCTATATTTTCAGGTACAGTATACGCTTCTACATAAATTTCTCTTAAATTTTCATTTAATTCTGCAAGCGTAAGCTGAAGGCAAGTTTCTACTGCATATAATAATACCGGATTTGTCTCTTCTCCTACAATCTTACCTGAAATATTAAATTGATTGCCAAACATAAATTCTGTAAGTTCGGTTAAAATACTCCCTTTCGTATGATAAATATTATAAAACGTACTCGGTGTTACGCCGGCTTTTTTTAAAATTTCAACTGTGGTTGTCTTTTGATATCCCTTTTCAAGAAACAACTGCACACAAGCAGATAAAATTCTTCTTTTGGAGTCTTCTTTTTCGTATCTACTAGCCATTTTTCACCCTTCTAACTATTTCAATATGTGTTCTAATATATTACATTTTTCTTTGAATTGCAAGGTTAATGGCTGGAAACTTTTTATTTGGTGATTTTCACAGATTTTACTTTTGAATAACTTCCATAAATGTTTTTACCATCTTTTACATAGTAAGCTCTTACTTTATAATAATATGTTTTATTCTTATTAAGTGAAGTATCTTCATAGGTAAGTTTTTTCCTTGTTGCAATTTTACTATATTTACCTTTTTTCCCGGTCGCTCTATAAATTTGATATTTTTTAGCTCCATCTGCTTTTTTCCAGGATAAACTTGCCGTTGATTTCTTTTTATTTTTCACTCTTAAAGACACTTTCTTTAATGTACCTACCTGTAATACAACCTCACTGGCTTTTCCATTGATTATTGTTGACTCATTTTTATAATAAGCCGCCACTTTATAATAATAGTTTTGACCACCTGCTATTGAAGAATCCGAATAACTAAGAGCTGCTGTTGTCTTCAACAATTCGTATTTTCCTTTTTTATTTTTCGCACGATATACCTTATATCCCGATGCATTTGTTGCTTTCTTCCAGCTAATCGTTGTTATTCCGTCGCTGGATTTCGTTGTAATGCTTGCTTTTCCAACCGAAATCCTCGTACCACATTTCGTACATTTACCAGCTTTCCACTGATGTGCTGCCTTTTTTACGGCAACAGCGTTACAACAGCTATATCTCTGTTCATGTGTTGTTGGTGTTATGATCCATTTTACCTTTTCCACATGATTGGCAGAATCCAATTCCCCATATTCCATTTTGCAAATATCACAAATCGCTTTTGCTTTACAAGTTGCTTTCCCTCCGGTATGGTGATCATTGATGGTTACTGTAATCTCTGTAACATTATCATAATCGTCAGTAGCGGTTATAACCTGTTTACCGCTTCCTGAAAGTACATATTGATTATTTTCATCTAATTCAATGCGGTTTCCATTCACTTTTACATCTCTTAAATGCTCATCGGTCACAGTGATCGTTCGAGTAAGACAATAGATCTTTCCATCTTCAACTCCACTAATTTCCGGTAGAGTCATATCCTCTTTAATATTATTATATTCTAATGTTTTTGTGGCTGACTTTCCAAACTTATCCGTTAATCGAATCGTATACGTTCCATTCTGCGTAATAACATAAGGAAAACCTACTCCCAATTTCTCTATCTTAGTATAATTCTCATCGCCTTCTCTCTTAATTTCACAACTTGCTGCTTCGTTATTTTCATTTGTTTTTTTCATTAAAACGACAATTCGGTTACGCTGCATTTGATGTATCGTATCTGCATTTGCTACGTCAATACTAAAGTCTCCACCCTCGTATTTGCACGTAATGGTTACATCTTCTGTTTTAAAGGTTTTAAATGCTCCATCTTCTTTTCGGGTCTTCGTTACTACTGCATAAACTTTCACTTGTTTTTCATCTTTTATATTTGCAAAAATATCCTTTAAATCAACCGAAACGCTGTCTCCCGTAAGATCCAAGCGAGTAGCTTTTCCATCTTTCACCATGTAATACTCATACTTGTAGCTAATGCTGTGCTGTTTTTCATAATCTCTATAACCATATAGAATAATAATAAAGGGATCCCTTAACACTCCACCGTCAAGTTCTTTTGTTGTTGTAAGAAGCTGTACTTTACTATCCGTAAGATTGGTAATCGTTCCTTCATTACTGTAGCTGTCAAAATCTCCTCGTTTCACATAAAGATTATAGGAAAAATCCTTTACTTCCGGATAGGATGCTTCGATTGTAATTTCATAGGTCGCATCTTTATTTACAGTGTCAAAATAAAAAGAATCCGGAAATGGTCCTCGTTCATTTTCTTTTTCCACACCGTCCATCCTTGTAACTTTCAACTCTGTACCATTCTCTTTTACAGATGTAACTTTATAAAACTTTCCACTATCATATACGCTAGGAAATTCTAACGAAATCCAACCACCTTCTGGCACATCAAATTCTATATCCTGACCTGTGATCTGCTTTGTAGCTCCATTATAATCTCTTTGATTATAAGTTATTATGTCTTTATCCGTCGGCTTAATATTCCATTTTAACTTAATATTGGCCTTATTATAGTAATTTGCATATACTTCTTTATTCTCATTCGGCGGGTCATAATCAAATCCCGGATTTTCGCCCACCTTATAACTTGTATAGTCCCCATCAGGTATCATATCCAGTATCTGTCTGTAAATATATCCCCATTGTTTCTGCAACTGCGATAAAGGTTTCTTTGTGTATGAATAGAAAGTTTTGTATTCCTTATATTTAGGCTGTGGAAGCTTATCTGAATGTTTATACTCGACTTCTTTATCATGTATTGTATATGTATTTTCCGCAAGGTCCTCTGCATGATAAAGATATAGCGGCTGGCTATTCGTTGTAACTTGAAGTCCATTCGCATCTACATTCAGGAAAAGGTCTCCCGTTTTATTATCAACAATTCGAAATAAATAATTACTTCTTGGCACCGGGTTTACGATTCATTCTGTTTTACTGTTTTTAGAAAACCCCAATTTATTTACATTACGATCAATGTTCAAATAATATTTGACATCCTGCTTTATAATGTAAATATAGTAATGCGTATCCGTACCCTTCTTTTTTTGAAATTTTAAACCATATTCCTTAATATTTTTTCTATTTCGCTCTGACATTTTTTCGTCCATACGCAACACTATGGAACCCATTCCTTTACTTATAATTTTAAACTCATCATAAAGCATTCCCCTGGTAGGATTTGATCCGTCACGGATCGCAATTTCATCCATATTATGACAATAGTAAGCATACTTACTCTCCTTGCCGGCAAGATAGAAGTTTTTCTTCTCAGCAATGTCCGAATACAAAGTATCTATCGGATTTACATACCAGTAATAGGAGTATGCATGTACCGTCTTAGGGGCAAAAACAAAAATAAAACAAACCATAAATAAAGTAGCTAATAATTTTTTCTTCATTGTCTTTTCTCCTTTCCATTCTCACTTTGGAATGCATTCCAATATTTATATTGTATATAGTAACATACAATCCAACGAATTACAAGCATCAAAAATGACAATGACACATTTCAATATTTTCCCATCGTAATCCACCCACTTTACCGATTCTCTTTTTGTTCTGGCCAGATACCCTAGAAATATTTCCTGTTCTTCAACAGCCAAGACTCTTCGTTCCACTTTCTCACATTTAGATATTACCACTTTCATAATAATCTCCTAGAGCGTGTTTGAAAAACATTTTAAGTTGTTCATTTTAACCAAATTAATATTG